>Ga0226835_1000042_pt1 | contig 277139 bp, 249 predicted proteins | sample LAC_MetaG_1_FD_163627 | JGI IMG/M metagenome (GOLD analysis project Ga0226835, IMG submission 163627) | Anaerobic ammonium oxidizing microbial communities from anammox membrane bioreactor (MBR) in UC Berkley, California, United States -... | ecosystem: Engineered > Bioreactor > Anaerobic >...
GATACTCTGCGGCCTGCGGAGTGATTCGACGGATACCTTCCGGAACTGACATGGGCGCATTTTACCATGCGGAGCCTATAGTTATGAGAAGCCTCCAAAGGGATTGATAATCGTGCTCATAGTTAGGGTCAAATTTTCGCTGAACAAGACCTTGGGGAATCTCGGTGTACTTGATATAATAAGCAGTCTGATGTGCCTATGATGTCAGGGTAGCTCAACCGGTTAGAGCGCCACACTCATAACGTGGAGGTTGAGAGTTCGAGTCTCTCCCTTGACACAGTATCGCCTTGAAAAAGGCCGTATGACTGTCCAAGCCTCGCAGTCGAAAACACCACTTCTCTTTTTTCTTACATTGGGTGTGTTTTTGGTGCTCCGACTGTGGAATCTCCCTAACTTTCTCTACTTTATCTATGACCAAGGACGTGATGCCGCCAAACTGGCGGAGATTGCCAGCGGTCAAGTAACCCTGATCGGGCCTACCACCGGGCTTGAGGGACTTTTTCTCGGCCCGTTGTGGTACTACGTGGGTTTGCCGGGCTTTATCCTAAGTGGTGGCAGTCCGGTCGGAATTGCGGCTTGGTTTATTCTTCTCTCGGCGGTGGCGTTCCCATTTTTCTGGTGGTTGAGCGAGGTTTTATTCTGGCAGCAACCAAAAGGGAACAAAAAAGAGCCTACCTCCCAACGTCAACTTTCGGTCCTCTTTGGCTGGCTCTGTCTAGTCCTGTTTGTCATCTTGCCTGGGAGTATTGTCAGCAGTACGACCATCTGGAATCCGCTCCTGGCTGCACCGTTGATGTCCGCAGCGCTGTACAGCTTCTGGCGAGTACGTGCTGCTACCCAAAAGTGGCTGTGGCTAGCGAACGGTTTTTTCTGCTTGGCCCTCAATCTGCAAAGTGAGTTTGCCTACGCGGTCTTTTATCTGCCGGTATTATTCCTGGCTATCCCTTGGATGACACAGAGAGTGAAGTGGACGGACTTCGTGACGGCTGGCATGGCAGCGGGAGTCACACTTGTTCCTCAGCTTCTGTTTGAGTTGCGGCATCAGTTTATTATGACCAACTCGCTGCTTCGCTCGTTGGGCGATCCCTCCAAAACAGTCAGTTGGAGTAGACAGCTCGCCCAGCGACCAATCCAGTTATTTGGCGTGACAATGGACTTTTTCCTGGCCGGCAAGGAAAATGTGTGGGCTCAAGTTGCTGTTCTGGGGGTAATTGCAATCGGGGTGGCCGCTACCCTTTGGTTCAGTTGGCAGCTGCGAAAGCTACGGACGGGAACAGCTCAGGTATCTGCGCGGCTCTACCTCAAACAGCTGCTCTGTCTGTTCGCAATCATTCCCTATCCTTTTTACTTATTCTGGCGGGGCAACGACGGCAACTTCTTTTCTTACTACATCACTCCACATTTTGTCTTCCTCGTTCCGCTGTTTGTACTGGGGCTGGAGTATCTGACCATGCGGCTGTGGGCGCTGCGTTGGGGAAAACTTGTTGCAGGGGTGGGCGTGACTGTCCTTCTCTTGCCAGTCGTAATGTCCAGCGTCTCCCACTGGGTAGGAACCATCTATGCGCCAGTCAATCGAGCTGGCCTACGGGCTATGGAAACCGCAGTCGAAACAGCGTACTCGCTGGCAGCTCCACAGCGTTCAGCAACCTTAATCCTGACACCAAATGTCTACTCCGTGCATTACGACTATCTTTTTCAAAGATATGCAGATCAAGCCATGAAGTATGACCAGGACTATGTCATCCGACCACCTAGGACCGTGCCTCAGCCGGATGACACTCAGTTGATTCTGGTCATTGAACAATGGGGCCCACAGATGTCTGACTACGTCAAAGAACAACGGAGGCATCTGACAGCCGGGATGCAACGCCAGCGCGTGGTATTGAGTGGAATGATTACTGTTGAAGAGTGGGTCAAAGAGCCAGCACCGTAACTTACGCCTTCATCCCCTTTTACTCCCAGCCATACATCCGGCGGAAGATCTTGGTCAGCGCTGCTGATTCCTCTGGTGAGTAAAGATACTTCACCACAAAAGTCCCGATCGTTTTGTCGTCTTTGCGGGTTTGAGAAGTGATCTGAATCTCAGCAACGGCAGTCCAGTCTTTCTTGGTCAGCCAAATCTGGATATCGTCAGCCATCACACTCAGTTCTTTTTGGAACGAGTATTCGGTGCCTTCCTGAAGCGGTCCGTCAAAGTCCGAGCGTAAGATGTTGTTGATGTTGATCTTGAAACCCATACTATTTTTGGGCTGGACTCATTCTCAGCCACTCCTGAATTGCTTGATAGACCTGGTCACCTGAATTACTTCCTATTACTCGATAGCGTACATAGGCATAAAGCTCTGGCGGATCTTCCGCAGACTTTCGACAATTTGTTCGCGTCGACTCTTAGGAGAAGAGGAAGGAATTTCAGGATGACTCATAGCGGTATTGTAACAAAAAACCACCTCTAGATGGTGGTTTTCGGCTGAACATGCTGCGTGCAGTGAGTCCGGTCCGAGCTAGTTGTATTTAAACATCTTTCTCTGCTTTTTCAATTGTCATTTTATCGACGTGGAGGCGACGAGAATTGAACTCGCCAGTCCAGTTGCTCGGACCGGACTCTGCACCAGCAGCGCCCCCACGTCTGCGCAGAATACTTCCCCCACTTTACAAAAACTGTAACGCTAACAAAAACGACTCCGTAAGGAGCCGTTTTTGCGTTTCTTTCAATTGGCGAGCATTCAAGCGGCCCGCCCATCTCAATCTTTACTTGCCATTACATCATGCCACCCATACCGCCCATGTCTGGCATAGCGGCTGGTTTCTCTTTTTCCGGCAGGTCAGTGATCAGACACTCAGTGGTCAAGATCATTGAAGCCACGGAAGCAGCATTGGTCAGTGACGAGGTCGCCACTTTAGCTGGTTCAATCACACCGGCTTTGACCATGTCACCGAACTCGTTGGTCATGGCATTGAAGCCAAAGTGGCCATCGTTCTTGGCGAGAACAGTCTGAACGACCCAACCGTCATCGACACCCGAGTTGCGGGCAAGCATCCGCAGTGGCTCTTCCAGGACTGATTTAACCAGGTCGATGCCGGCCTGCTCGTCGCTGGTCTCACCCTTGAGCTTAGCCAACACTTTTCCAGCTTGGAGCAAGGTGACACCACCACCGGGGATGATTCCCTCTTCGATCGCAGCCTTGGTTGCTTCTTTGGCATCCTTGACGCGCTCCTGTAGGTCTTTCATCTCGACTTCGGTTGCGGCGCCGACTTGGATGACGGCCACACCACCAGCCAATTTAGCCTTGCGCTCTTGCAGCTTCTCTGTATCAAAGCTGGAAGTGGACTTCTCGATCTCAGCATCGATTTGAGCGACACGAGCAGCAATATCATTGGCACTGCCTTTGCCACCGACGATGCGGGTGCGATCCTTAGTAGAACGGACAGAGTCTGCCCGACCCAAATCCTCGACCGTGGTGCTCTTCAGCTCACGACCTGTGTCCTTGGAGATGAAGGTTCCACCAGTTAAGACGGCAATGTCTTCGAGCATGGCTTTGCGACGATCACCAAAGCCTGGGGCTTTGACGGCGAGCACGTTGAAGGCACCGCGGAGCTTGTTTAAGACCAAAGTGGTCAATGCCTCACCCTCGATGTCATCAGCGATGATCACCAAGTTCTTGCTGATCTGCATCAGCTTTTCGAGCATCGGCAAGATATCCTGAATGGAAGTGACTTTTTGGTCAGTAATCAGGATGTAAGGATCCTCGATCACGGCTTCCATGTCTTCCGGCTTGGTCACAAAGTACGCAGAGGCGTAGCCTTTGTCAAACTCCATACCTTCACGGTGATCGATGGTGATCTCCATGGTCTTGCCTTCCTCGACTTCAACCACGCCGTCTTTACCGACTTTCTTCAAGGCCTCGGCCACTTTTTGACCGATGACTGGATTCTGAGAAGAGATGGTCGCGACTTTCTCCCAGTCGCTCTCGCTGACTGGTTTGGCCAGGCGACGAATTTCGGTGACCACAGCATCGACAGCCTTGTCGATACCGAGCTTCATGATCATCGGGTTGACGCCGGAAGTAACCAAGCGCATCCCTTTAATTGAGATCTGTTGGGCTAATAAGGTGGCAGTGGTCGTCCCGTCACCAGCTGCGTCGTTGGTCTTGGAAGCAGCCTCTTTGACCAGCTGTGCACCCATGTTCTCAAATGGATCTTCAAGCTTGATCTCTTTGGCCACGGAGACACCGTCGTGGAGCACCGTTGGTGAACCCCAAGACTTATCAATAGCCACGTTGCGACCCTTAGGGCCGAGGGTCACGGTTACTGCGGATGCAAGTTTGTTAATGCCTGAGAGCATCTTTTGGCGTGCATCATCACCAAACTTAAGTTGTTTTGCTGCCATAGAGCCTCCTATTTAATGGTCGCTAAGATATCTTCAAACTTCAAAAACTGGTATTCAGTGTCACCGACTTTAAACTCGTTGCCACCCCATTTTTTGTAAATGACGTGGTCGCCTTTTTTGACGGGAGAAGCAACTTTTTGACCGTCGACGAGCGCATCATCACCTACAGCCAGAACGGTACCGTGCTGGGGTTTCTCATCTTGATTTTCCGGCAAGTAGATCCCGGAAGCAGTTTGTTGCTGAGACTTAGCTGGCTCAACTAAGACGTAACCAGCGACTGGGTGTAGCTGAGAGACAGAGAGACTGTCTGCCATACGACCTCCTTCAATTATGTTCTATTAGCACCTATTGGACGGTGCTGCAAATTTCTAGCAGCGAATATATGAGACTGCTAAGGATCAGTCAAGAGGATTTTTTGAACTCTGAGGCTCCCAAGCTATTCCTCAAACTCAGTGGATCCTCAAGGTTCTAAAAATCCTCTTCACCTCACACTTGCGGAAGATTCGGGAAGCACCACATTGGGCGTAGACTGGGCAATCATTGCAATGTCTTCTTTCAGAACTGTTTCCTCTTTCCCTTTATTTGTCAGGTGTCGCACTTCCGAAAGCAAAAAGCCCTCACAGTTGAGGCCTCGGTTCTGGAAGTGATAGTTGAGGTCATCCTTGACCATCTGTTCAACAGAAGAGCGATTTTGTTTGATTTGATCCAATGTTAGTTCGGAAAAGACTGATGCAACGCGGCTTCTGGAAAACGGACGGACGACTTTGGAGACCATGTTCTCACCGATGTTCTCCCATAGTTCCGGAGCGTTGTGGCGGTCAATTCGGAACAGAATCGAGCCCTCAATCGAAATGTCTTTGCCGTCTTTGGTGGTGGTAACGATCGGCTGGTCACCTAAAGCTTCTTTATTCATCGACAGATCAAAGTCGCGGCGGATGGAGTACTCCAGAATCTGAGCGTTAAAAAGCTTGGCAATCTGCCAAAAAGGAATCTTTAGATGCAAACCCGGTCCCCAAACTCGAGGCAAAACTCCGCGACCGCGGTCGTAGACGCAGGCTACATGTCCAGGGGGTACCGAAATAAAGAAGCCTCCAACGACTTCATCAACCATGAAAGAAACAACTAAGCGATCGAGCTCCATAGTGGCTGTATTCTATCCTAGTTCGCAGTGTTTGTCTGCGTCACAGGCTGTACTATCTTCTAACGTTTCTTATTTAGTCTCAACTAGTAATTGCGGTGTCGCAGCTGCTTCCGCGGTCAGCCGCTCTTTCTCTTCCTGCTCCAACTTATACTCCTCAAACCTCCGGCGGACGTACTTAAACAGGATCAGGATTAAGCTGATAATCAGCGTCGTGATCACAAAGAGCTTCTTACCGGCCGGCAGTCCCATGAAAATCACAAACGAGATCACCGGCAGAATCAACTGTAGGCGGACGACTTCACCTCGAGTGGTGGGATAAGGCGAGGTCAAGACTGAAGCCGTCTCGACCACAAAGATCATGAACGACTGCAGGAAGTTGAGCCAGATATTCGTGTGGGTGAGGTCAAACTTATTAAGGAAAACGAGGTTGAAGGGCAGTTCAACTTTGGGCATGAACGGATAGATCAAGTGGATATCTTGACCGGTAAGCCCTTCCGCAAAGATTCTCCAGAGCATTAAGGCAATCATTACCTGGATAAACAAGGAAAACAACTCCCCGACGACTACACCCCTGTTCCGGCGAAACAGCTTCTTGGTCTCGGACCGGAGCATGATCGGGTCAGCGGCATACAACTTCTCGAGCTCTTCATTTCTCTTGAGAAGGTCGCGGCGCTCTTTTTCACCCCGATCTTCCATCAGGGAAATCGGCAGCAGAATAGCTCTGATAACGATGGTCAACAAGATCACGGCGATTCCCATGTCCGGGTGACCGCGAGTAATAATGTCGAGAATCCAATAAAAGAACACCAAAATGTTCAAAAAGGGTTGATAGATGACGACAACAAAAAGATGAGCCATGTGTATAATTACTAGCCTTGAAGCCGCTCCTCAGGGAATAAGGCGTGAACAAAGGCTGCACACTCCTGGAGGGCGCGTGAGTACTCTGTCAGTAAGCCAACCATTTCTTGGTCAACTTCATCCTGATCAAGATCTAAACGAACGTACTCTTGGAATGCCTTAAACATTTCCAGAGTCTTAGCTTGGTGGTCATGCAGCCAAGCCTGCTTCTCGGCAGGAGGAAGGTTGGCCACCCGCTCCAGCTGCTCAACCACTCCCTGCAGTTGGTGGAGCTTACTGAAGACACTCACCTTCAGCGGTGGGTGGGCATTGTGATCCTGATAGAAACCAAGCGGCTGCCTTTGCATCCAGAACAATTATAATACAGCAACAATGTCAAATCTGATAAATATCCAGCACACTCCTCAAGTAGACGTGGTTAAACGCGCCTGTGAAGTGCTGGCGGCCGGTGGTTTGCTTATTTTTCCGACTGAGACGACCTACGGTGCCGGAGTCGATGCGACCAACCCGGCAGCTGTGCAGAAACTCTTGGCTTACAAAAGCCGACGTGAAGGCAAGCCACTCTCTATTGCGGTGACTGACCAAGATATGGCGGCACAGTACGTCGAGTTAAATGACTCTGCCCGGCGGTTGTATGAGCGCTTCCTGCCTGGGCCGGTGACTGTGGTCTCCCGAAGCAAAGGAACTGTTGCTGAAGGTGTTGCTTCTGAGTACGGGACGCTGGGTGTCCGAATTCCGGCCTATCCTCTGATCTTGGAGATTGTCAAAGCATATGGGAAACCCATCACCGCCACTTCTGCCAACGCCTCCGGAGAAAAACGTCCGTATACTATTCAAGACATCCTTGATGGCCTATCCGGTAAACAAAAAGAGCTAATCGACCTAATACTTGATGCCGGTGAGCTGCCAAAAAATCCACCTTCTACAGTTATTGATACCACTGTAGAGACGCCGGTCGTTTTCCGCCAGGGAGAGGTAGCGGTCGCCGATGCAGTCAGCGCCGATGCAGCCGTTTATACGTCTCACTCGGAAGCAGAGACCAAGGAGATTGCGCAGCGGGTGATGCTCAAACATTGGGAAGACCTCAAGGAACGTGGCCTCTTGCTGACTTTGCACGGATCACTCGGAGCGGGCAAAACGATCTTTGTCAAAGGAATTGCCCAGTTCCTGGGGATCCAGGAAACGTTAACTTCCCCGACGTATGTCTTTATGGAGCAGTATGACTATGATCGCCACAATGTCACCGGACAGCTTCATCATCTCGACCTGTGGCGAATCGAGAACCTGGACATGATTGACCAGCTCGGTATTGAAGAGCTGCTCGGCCCACATGAAGTCGTCGCTATTGAGTGGTCCAGTTTAGCCAGTGACGTGCTGAAAAAGTTAGCAAAGAAACACAACGTTACCCTAGTAGAGATCCGCTTGGAAGAACAAGAGGGTGAGAATACCCGTCAAGTCACATGCCGAACTATATCTTAGCCATTGATACTTCGTGTGATGACACCTCGGCAGCCGTCACTCTGGGCCGAACGGTATTGTCCAATGTGGTTGCTTCACAGACTGAGCTCCACAAGCAGTATGGTGGCGTCTTTCCCACCGTGGCCAAACAAGCGCATCGCGAGCGCATTCAACCAGTCACGGAGATTGCCCTTAAACGCGCGGGTGTGACAAAGGATCAGCTGGCCGCAGTCGCAGTCACGCAGGGACCTGGACTAGCTCCCGCGCTGGAAGTGGGCGTTGATTTTGCCAAGAAACTGGCCAGTGAACTAGAACTCCCACTGATTCCGGTCAATCATATGGAAGGACATGTTCTGTCTGTGTTAGCACAACCCAGTCCCAAGACAACAGGACGCTCCAACGAGAAGATGACGCCACCGATAAAACTACCCTGCCTGGCAGTAGTCATTTCCGGCGGACACACTGAGTTTGTACTTGTTCGGCAAATCGGCCAGTACGAACGAATCGGCTGGACAGTGGATGATGCAGCCGGAGAAGTGTTGGATAAGTTCGGTCGAATGGTAGACTTGGGCTATCCTGCGGGTCCGGTCGTGGAACAGTTTGCTAAGCTTGGCAATCCTCATGCCTTTCGCTTCCCGTTACCAATGGCCACCACTGGCAACTATCTCATGAGCTTTTCGGGATTGAAAACAGCTGCCCGAAAAAAAGTCGAAGAACTCACGGCCGCTCGCCCTCTCACTCAGCAGCAAGTTTGTGATTTATGCGCGAGTTTTCAATTTGCTGTCTTTCATGCTATTACATATAAATTGAACAAATTTTTGCTCAATCAAAAAACTACTTTAGCTCAATCTGTTCTCTTCGGGATTTGGTTGGGCGGTGGAGTTGCAGCCAACGCTGTGCTACGCCGAATGTTACGCAAAGCCATCGAACCCTATGGACTCTCTCTACAAGTCCCATACAGTAAAAAACTATGCAGTGACAACGCGGCCATGATTGGAGTTGCAGCCAGCTTCAAACTGGAGCGAGGCGAACATACTTCGGCATTGGAGAGTGGGGAGCGCCGACCCCGTTGGCAAATCGGCGAGGCGTAAAAACTTACGCAGCTGGGAGAACTAACCAGCTAATACTGATGTCATCTTCTTTGGAACGTTTATTCTCCCCCGACGGTAGGTGAGCCACTGCATGAGCATTATCAGCAAGATTATTCAAACGAATCGGTAACTTCTGTGGATCGATCAGCAACGGGCCGCTCTCTCCTTTTAACAGTGGATTATTGATGTTCCGGAGACCCAAAAGAATGTTTCGGAGTCTCTCAAACGCGGCGGGTTCTTCTGCGTCGGCGCCTTCTGGAAACTCAGGAAAGCTATCGATAGGTTCCCCAAGCAGTGTCTGCTCCATCTCACGTGTGGTTAAGTTATCGTGGATGCCGTCTGTAGTGCAAAAGAGCGCGATGTCATCATCTGCCAATCTATACTCGCCCACTGTAGGTTCTTTGCTTGAGTGAATAGTCCCTTCAGAAAGCTCTTGATCCACGAGGTTACGGAAGTTAAAAAGAAACTGTTCATCTTCAGGCAGCTGTTTCTGCGGATCCCTGACATTATCGAACTTATCCTGAAGTGCTTTAGGTGAATCAATCCAGTCTTGTTGAAGTACTCCATGATCTGTGGTCAAACAGACAACCCGTCCGGTGTTTTTGACCACATAGACTCGAGAATCACCGGAATAGGAATAGACTGCCGTGCGTCTCCGACCTTCTTTGACCACAGTGGCACAGGCGAATGTAGTTGCCAGAACTGCCTGCTGTTCCCTTTCCGGCCGTGCCACGTTCTGTCTTCGCCAGTTCCACAGTCGATCGTCATGTAAATGATGCAAACCTTGTCTGTGCTGGCGCATCCGCGAAATAGCCAGCGTTGTAGCCAAGGCATACGCGTCTTTCACTTCTTCCGGAGTCGCATCAGGAGGAAGAAGCTCCAAAACTGCCTTAAATGCTTCACTACTCAACCTACTGGCTGTAGCCCCATCAAAGGCTGCGCTCACTCCGTCAAACGCTCCGATTGATCCACTCTCTAAGGCCATGACCGCATCTTGATTGGGACCACCGTTTTCTCGTTCCTCGGCGATCGTTTTCTCACCGACCTCGTAAGGAGTCAGAGACGCTGTCTCTACAGACTGGGGATAATCGGGAGTTTTTTCCCAAATACGAGCCAGGGGATCGTTAGCATCCGGTCCTGTTTCAGCGCCTGCGAACTGGAGCTCACTCAGACCTAACCGGGACCGCTGGACATTGACGATGATTTTAAGTCGATCCAACAGCGGCATCCACCGCTCTTCCGGAACGATGGCAAACAGCCTGACTGCGGCAAGCAGTACTTCATGCGGAGAGAGATTTTTGGCCGGATCATCAATCCACTGTTCTCCACACAGCTGTGATACCCGCTGCCTCAAGTTTTCCAATGCCTTGGCTTTATATTCAGAAGTAATGTTTTGATCCTGGAAAAGATAGTCACAGCTGAGCTCAGCATACGTTAGGAACTCAGCCAATGTCTGGGCTGTCGGAAGGGCTTCAAACGCCTGTTTACCTATCAGCTGGCTGACGTCCTGCAGATGATCAGCAGCGACTTTTTCCCGCATCTTGGTGGCCAGAGCAGTCAGCTTCTCGTGCGGACTGGGTTCTCGATTTTTCCTTTCGCCAGTCGCATGAAGATCATTTTGTTGTTCCATAGCTCTTCCACTATAGCAAAAAGAGCAGCCACTCGGTGAGCGCTGCTCTTTTCTCTTTGTCGTCTTAATCCGTTGCCTTAAATCGGACAGGCACCGTTCTCACACTTCAGGTGTTCGTAGTCGATGTCCTCCAACAAGGACTCGTCTTTTTCGATCTCGTTGAGTGCTTTCATAAACTCTGAGATCGTCACCGGCTGTTCGGGCTGGTACTCATAAGCAGTAGTATCCTGCTGTGGCATGACTGAGCAGCATTTGATCAAACCCTGATACTTGCGGACCATGTCGCTGTACTCCTGGAAGGTGACACGCTTGGGGTCGTACTTCAGGGTGTAGGAAACCTGGTTACCGGTATCTGGTAAAGCGTTGCCTTTCTCATCTACACCGACGATCCAGTACTTCTCGAGAAGCATTAACCACTTGTACTGCTCTTCAGGAGTGGCTTCGGCTGCAGTGACCAGTTCACCATTCATCCCGATTCGACAGATAAGTGGCTGGGTCGGGAAGCCAACAGCAGTCGATCCCTGGTAGCTGCGGAGCTCTTTGACGGGATAGCCTTTCTTCTGGTACTTCTTGACCATTGGGTCATCACTGCGGTACTGCACCCAGCGGATGTACTCACGCATACTGGGTAAATGAGCACCCTCTGTCAGCGCAAATAGCTTGGAAATCGTCCCTGACGGCTTGATAGTAGTGTTTGTGTGAGGCACGTTCAGACCCAGCTTTTTGGAGTACTTCTCCGCCTCATCCACTACGGCGCGCTTGAAGCGGGCCAGAGTCAACCAGAACTCTTTGGCTTTTTCCTCGTCAATCAAGTCACGGAAAGCTAGTCCAAACTGGTTCCAGGCAAACTCATGGATCCCGGTCATACCTACACCAATCCGGTTGGTCCGTTTGACTTCCCGATTGTAGAGACAGTCCATCGTGTTGACGCGGATCAAGGCTCGGGTGGCAGCGCGGAAAGCCTCCTCTGCGTCATCGATGGTGGGTGCAAAGTAAGGCACCACGTCGGCGATCACACAGTAGCCACCCAGCATGTTTAGTGAGATCTCTCCACATGGATTAGGAATCTGGGAGTAGACCTTGGCCCCGGCATTGCGGGCAACGTGAGCCAACATTCTCTCTGTCCGCTGGAATGGCTTGTACTTTGAGCTTTCTGCATACTTACCGTCTTGGTAGCCCTCGTAGCCGTCATCGTTTTGCACCAAGCGGTGCTGGTTAATGAAGCCCGGCTCGCCTGTTCCGTCTTCATATGAAGCTTTCAGGATTGCATCGAGCACTTTGCGGGCATGGTTCGTCCGCTGCTTCCAGAACTTGTCGTCAACAGCCACAGAGTTGTTGGCGCTCCACAGGAAACCACCACGTTTAATGTTGATAAAGTCGAGGACTTCGGGGTCAGTCCAGACTTTGGTAGCAATCCGAGCACTGCGGCGTGCACCACCGACTAAAACACATTCAGCCAAGTAGTGATCGACAAACATGGCTTGTTTCCACGGGGAGAGGCCAGCACCCTTCAAGGTGGCTGCTTTTTCAATCGCGTTCATCAGTGGCTTCGGACCGGATGACGGACGGTTCTGCATCCCGCGGATAGGCTGACCTTTGGCGCGGACTTTGGAGAAGTCGAGAATCAGGATGTCATCCTTGTACTTTTTCTCGTAGGCCATGATTTCCATCATCTCGACGGCCTGTGCCCAGCCCTCACGGCTGTCCGGGACTTCAAACCAGTGGATATTCTCACCATCGCCGTACTTATGTTTTGCGTCTCGGACACTCTCATCAAATCCCCATACAAAATCTGGGTGGTCATCGGCAATCACACAGCGAACGTTGGGCATGTTATCCCAGTTCACCACACACATGTCGTCGTCGTAGGGACGTCCCACACCAGAACCGTTCATTAACAGGTAGAACAAGATGTAGGAGGAAGATGCCGTACTACAGTTAGTGAAGACCTCCATGTTGCGGGTCGGTTGAGTCTCGTCTCCATGCTGGAGATGGCGACCGGACATCAGGATTGAGCCGTTAGAGATGTGTCTCCTCATCAACTCGTACTCGGCATTCCTGTGCTTCTTGTCAGTCTTTCCTTTCAGTGCCGGAGTGTTCAGCAGTAAGGTGTTTCCGTTGGCAACACGGTCAGCGACCTCACTCCAAGTCTCCCAGCGCTCCTCGCCGTTTTTCTCAATAATCTTGCGAAGGTAGGTTCGCTTGGCAACTGCCATGCCCATGCCGCTATCGAGCTTTCGTTCGATGAACTTCATTTTTCGTTTTGGCAACGCACCGGCTGCTGTCATACAGTCCTCCTCAACTTATCGATTTCCTGCTCAAAATCCTCCAGGCTATCAAAGTCCCGATAAACACTCGCAAAGAGCAGGTACGAGAGCTTATCGATTTTTTTCAGTTTGTTGATCACGAGGTTACCGATTTCCCAGCTTTTGACCTCGGTCGATGCCTTAATGCGCAGTTTACGCTCGACATCGTTGATCATTTCCTCAATCTGGTCCATCGAGACAGGTCGCTTCCAGGTCGCCTTCGCAATACCTCGGCGCAGCTTGTCACGGTTGAACTGTTCCCGCTCACCATCTTTCTTGACCACGATTAGGTCGACACCCTCTACCCGCTCGTAGGTAGTAAACCGCTTTAGGCAGCGGTCGCAACGACGCCGACGCCGAATGCAGGATTGGTCTTCTGCATCACGTGTATCGGTTACCGTGGTCTGGCAGGCAAAGCAATACGGACACTTCATATCATTCTCAGTACAGATTCAGGTACTTACTCTGCCGACACTGCATTTAGTATTTTTAGTAAGGAATGAATACTAAATATAGTTGTCATTGGGCAAATAGAATCTCACGGAGACGGGTGAAGGTCAATGAAAAGAAAGTGATCAAAACCGATCAGTTTTATCGATTAATTTTCTGCCAGCTGAGAACGCAACTTGGCAATCACCGCATCGTGTTCGACCAGGATTTGGTCGAGGGGTACGCGTTGGGGGTCACTGAACTTCGGGGAGAGCTCCCGAATCTCTTTACTGTGGTAGGCCACAGCTCGAGCGACCCGTTCTCTGACGGAACTGGAGGCTTTGCGATCGATAGAGTCTTGGGCAGCTTGGTGGAGGTAACTTTGGGCTTTGAGGAGGGTGGTCAGGGCGAGGTCGGACTCATTTTTGGCGAGCAGTTCTTTGGCGTAATCAAGGCGCCGATTGGCGTACTCTACCTTGATAAAAATTTGCTCTTGTGGACTTGCTGTCTCGAGTTGCAAGCGGTCCATCGCCATAATTACTTTATAGAGGGAGTGGTCAGGCAGGATCTTATGAGAAAAGTACAGTTTGCTTTCAGAAGCAGCCTGCCCTCCGTTTGAAGAAACCTGGGTTGCACTAAAAAGAGAGATAAACAGTACACTGCTCCCGAAGACCAATCCGAGCAGCGACAAGAGAAGGCGAGCTCTCATACGCGTAGTATATTGTACCAATTCCTCGAGAAGAGTCAAATTAAAGATATCTTGAACCTTCCGCACAAACTGCCGCTGGCTATCGAGTGTGGACCAACAGGACCATTCCCCAGATGGCGTGGGAGAGGGCCAGGGCGTAGATGTTGCGAACCCGGGCGAACAGCAGAGCCTGGCCTAGACCAAAGAAGAACAACAGCAAAAGTTGCCCTCCCACCAGGCTTAGGTCAAACCTGAGCAGGGTATTAGGAATATGGAATGCCAAGAAGATAAAGGCAGCCAGCAACGCCTGGTTGAGTAGCGTCCACTTGCGGTACTTCTCCATAATGACGGTCATAATCCAGCAGTAGAAGAAGAGGGACTCCCAAAAACCAGTCATCATGGCGAGAAGGAACTCCCACCAGAAACCCTCTGCTGCAAATAAGGGTGCGGCTTGGACAACAGTGCCCCGCCGCGCGAGCGAAGCGAGCGCTCCGGCGAAGCCAAATAGACCACCAATGGCTAAGCCCATCCACAGACCGGACTGAAAGTAACGCGGGCTGACGGTCTCAGCAATAGGCCGGGAACGAGTGATCGAAACATATAGCCAGACCGGCAGACCGAAAAAAACTGCCTTACCGACACTCTCATCAAACCAGACCGGAAAGCGAAACAAATACCGATAAACACACCACATCACAAACACCAGCAAAAGTAGCGGGATAAATGCGATGTGTTGCGAAACAATCGGAGAACTAGTCGTAACTCTAACTGACGCAGCTGGCTGTCGATACTGACGCCGTAGCTGCGAAATGCCACTACTTTTTTTTGTCGCGCCCGAACCTTTCGTAGCTGTGCTACGTTTTCCCAGTTTACTAGGATTAACTTTGGGCTTGGATGGCATCAAGTACGGTTTGGAGTGATTGCTCCCTACTTAACTTGTAGGTATCTATGGTTAGATCGTAGAGTTTTGGGTTCCAAAAATCAATCGGCTTGTCTGCACTGATCACTCCCTTTTGAACGACCCACTCGTTCCACTCTTTGGCGTACATCTCTCGCCACTTTTTGGTGTTTTTCTCGTACCGAACGCGCATGTTATCAATAGCTTGTTGGGGAGAGACGTTATCTCTGTTCACAATTCGGTCAACACGGACGGCCTCGTCACTGCAGATCATCAGCACTTTTAGTGTCCCCTCAACTCCCTGAGCCATGAAACCGGACAGCCATGCTTCGAAAATCTGATGTTTGCCCTTTTGCAACCGCTCACGCATACCAAGGTCAACTTGGCGGTCGAAGTCAGGAGGATAAACTGTCGCGTCATGATGCAGACCTGTATTTTCTTTAAACAGACCCTGCACGATGGCATAGTCACGCATGAACTCGCCCCCACTGAAACCCGTCCACTTTCCTCCATTATTCCCCAGTTCCTCTTTTAACATTCCCAACATTGTGGTCGAACCGCATCCCGGAAGACCAGAGATGGTAATATTGTGATAGCGGTACTTTTGGCTCATAACCTTCTCCAACTAACTACGACTCATAGTGTGAGCGATTGTACCTGCTACTTAATTTTTTTTCAGCTGGCAATGGGTGGCTTGTTCCATAGTGGAGAGGACCATTGAAAGTCGACCAGCGGTCTCCTCCAATGTCAGCCGCCGTTCGTTGTGCGGGAAGTAATGAAATACTTGATTGCGACACTCCAGCCAAGTCTTCCAAACAGCGGCAGCGATATCTGCGCCGCATAGTCGTTTGACGTCGTCATACAGCCACCACTCATCACGCCGTATCGGGTGTACATCCGGATTCAGGGCTCTTCCGATCCGGAACCGTTTATCGGCATAGGTCGTGGCACTAATCAGACCTAAGTCAAAAAGGTACTGTTTCAAGAAACCCTCATACGCTTTGGCAGCCGGAAATAGGACAAAAGAGTAATCCGAGAATGCAGAGTGCATCCTTTCTTCTCTCTCGTATAATTCAAGTGAGATATGAAGAAGCTCTTTTTGCCATGGGGAAAGCTGATCGAACCATGGCTGCATCAGGACAGAGCGGAAACGTTGCATAGGGGCAGGTCGGTGTTAGATAATACACTCCCAAATATAGAACGGTCGGCACTTGGAATACAAGGTTTGTTCCTGTGAGTACACCAGTCTCCAAACAATCATCTGAGTCGAGCGAGAGACCAAATCTTGAAACTCGTTTATTGAATCCTTTCATCACTATGAAGAGCAAGAAGTGGCATCAGCTGTTCGCGGCCAAACACCAGCCCAAAGTGAAAACCAAACAAAAATCTGACAAACCCAAGCGCCAATTACCCAAAGCACTGCGAATTATTTTATTCCCGATAATCAATCCATTTTTAAGATTTGGGTTACTTGCTTTACTCTTATGTGGAGTACTCGCCTTGCTGTATATGCTACGAGACCTTCCGTCTCCGACCCGCCTGACCGCCAGCGAAAACTTCGCCGTCAGTACTCAAATCTTTGACCGAAAAGGACGCCTGCTCTATGAGATTTTTGCCGATGAAAATCGGATTCCGATTGAACTCGAAACACTTCCACCCCATGTGTACCAAGCGACAATTGCGATTGAAGATAAAAACTTCTACAGTCACTGGGGCTTCGACATCATTGGTATCACCCGCGCAATCCGTAACACGCTGGAAGGAAAGCGGCTGGAGGGCGGCTCTACGATCACTCAGCAGTTGATCAAGACTGCGCTTTTGACCCGAGAACGCTCGATTCAACGTAAGATTAAAGAAGGTGTGCTGGCTGTCGTGACGGAACTGTTGTACTCAAAAGAGCAGATCTTGGAGATGTACCTTAATTACATTTCGTATGGTGGTACCTCGGTGGGCATCGAGTCAGCTGCACAGCGCTACTTTGATAAGCACGCTAAGGACTTGACGATCGCAGAGGCGGCACTTCTAGCCGGATTGCCGCAGTCGCCCAGTCAGTACTCACCGTTTGGTAGCTCACCTGAGTTGGCTAAACAACGCCAGCAAGAAGTCATCCGTCGCATGCAGGAAGACGGCTACATCACTGCCCAGCAAGCTGAACAGGCCAAGAATGAAGTCCTCAAGTTTGCGATCTCTAAAACCGATATTCAGGCCCCGCACTTTGTGTTCTATGTTCGTGACTTGCTGTATCAGAAGTACGGTGAAGAACGAGTTGAAAAAGGCGGACTGCGCGTTACCACTTCTTTGGACTTAGATCTTCAGAATGTAGCCCAAGCGTCTCTGTCGGCAGAGGTTGAATCTTTGCAGAGAGCTCAAGTCAGTAACGGTGCCAGTTTAATCATGAAACCCAACACCGGTGAGATCTTGGCAATGATCGGCTCCAAAGACTACTTCAATACCGCCGAAGATGGTCAGGTGAATGTTACGCTACGACCGCGGCAGCCAGGTTCATCGATTAAACCGATCATGTATGCGACTGCTTTCCAAGAGAAACTGCTTAATCCTGGCTCGTACTTACTGGACATTCCTACCTGCTTTGAGGTCGTGAACCAAAAACCGTACTGTCCGAAAAACTACGACGGCAGCTTCCGCGGTCCGGTTACCATCAGGCAAGCCCTTGGTAACTCATTGAACATTCCGGCGGTGAAGTCACTGCGGCTACTAGGCCTGGAGACCTTTATTAATCAGGCCACCAAGATGGGTATCACCAGTTGGAAAGACCCCTCTAACTACGGCTTGTCACTCACCCTTGGTGGTGGTGAAGTCCGGATGATTGATCTGGCCCAAGCATTTAGCGTCTTGGCTAATCAAGGCGTAAAAGTACCTGTGACTCCGATTCTGAAAGTGGAAGACTACAAAGGAAACGTGATTGAAGAAGTAAATCTTGATGAGCGGAAGAAAGACCTGGCAGAAATGAGTGCCGATGAAGACGAGTTGGAAGTGGGAGATTTGGAACGCGTCATGAACCGCGCTCCGGCCTATCTGACCACCCATATTATGCAGGATAATAATGCCCGCGTCTCTGCCTTTGGACCCAACTCCAAGTTGGTTATCCCTGGCCAGATCGTCAGCGCCAAAACCGGAACGACGAACGACCTGAAAGATAACTGGACCGTCGGCTTCACTCCTGAGTTCTTAGTCATCACTTGGGTCGGCAATAATGACGGTTCGGCAATGAACCGCAATTTGGTTTCTGGCATCACCGGTGCGGCACCGATCTTTAACGACATCATGTCTTACATCTTGCGGGATCAGCAGCCCATCATTCCCGAAAAGCCGGATGACGTCACCGCCGGGAATGTATGTGTAACCGGCTTCCCTGCACAACCCGGTGAAAACTGCCCTCAGCAGCACCAAGAATTGTTCTGGCGGAAGTCTCAACCATCGAAAGCACAGTTTGTAACCAAAGAAGTTTGGATCCATCCGGAGACTGGCCTACCGCTGCAAGCAGGTGAGTCCACCGACGGCCTAGTGTTGCAGACCAAGACAGTTCTGACTGATCCGTTCACCACCGACTACTGTCAGGACTGCGCGCGGCCAGTAGACGAACAAGGGAAGACGGTCTACGAACAGCACAACGTCGACGCGACTACCATCTACAGCAACGAAGACGTCCAAACGAATCAAGAGTCACAAACTGCCCAGTGAGGGGAATCATGAAGGTTTGGCTATTCCGTATCTTTGCGATAGTTCTGATGGCGTTTGCAGGCTGGGGTGGTTGGTATTGGTATACCCATATTCACAATGTTTTTTTGTTGAATCCGTTTGCCAACTCTTTCGATGAAACTCCACCGCTGTCCGGATTAAAGTCCCCTGACTTTTTGGTCTATGGTTTTGCTCCTTACTGGAACCTAACCAAGACAGTTGTCCAACCTGAGCTGACCCACCTTGCCTACTTCTCGTTGGTGATTACGCCAGAGGGTGACCTAGACGGAATTTCCAATGAAGAAGCAGTTGACCCTGATGGTGATACGGGCAGTCGACGTTGGCGTTCTGAGCAGCTGAACACAGTGGTCAGTCAACTCCAGCCTCACCAAAAACTGACCGTGACTCTCACCCAGTTTGATAAAACCGGTATCGAAACTTTTCTGACCTCACCCTCTGCCCAAGCTCACTTTCAGGAAGCACTCCGGAACTTTTTGAATACCACTACTCGCTCCGTGGCTGGTGTCAACATTGATATTGAGTATCCGGGAGAAGCGACGGACGAGGTCCGGCAGGGTTACGTAACCCTGGTACGTAACACTCGTCAAACGTTGGATGAGTATGCGCAAAGAGCGCGAAAAGAGAAGTTAAATCTGTCGATCAGCGTCTATGCCAATGCTGCCACCCGAAAGCTGCTCTGGGATCTACCGGCCTTAATTCAAGATGTTGATCACGTGGTAGTGATGGCCTATGACTTTCATCGCCCGTCTTCACCAGTAGCCGGACCCGTGGCACCGTTGTTTGGCGCTAAACAGAACTGGGATAACGACGTAGTGCTGCATATGAAAGAGTTTTTGGAGTTAATTCCGGCCAGTAAAGTTCTGCTGGGGGTACCGTTTTACGGATATGAGTGGGAAACCACTACGGGTGATGCACGCTCACTGGTTTTTCCGGGAACGGGGGCGACGGCAAGCTACAGTCGTGTGCGTCGATTGTTGACCAGTACCGAGTCTGCTGAAGTTGCAGATGGTCTGATCGTCCAAGGCTGGGACGAGGATGCGCTATCACCCTATGTCATCTTCACCAAGGATGACCGACAGCACGTGATTTATTATGAAGATGCACGTTCACTAGGCTATAAGCTCCAGCTGGTAAAAGAGCTTCGATTGGGTGGAATCGCCATCTGGGCACTCGGATATGAAGATGGTTCGCGGGAACTCTGGGACGCGATTGCAAATGAACTCTAGGAGCAGACTTGAGCCACGTATTGTTTAGTCAACCTTTTCTATAAGTCTTACAAATCTTATCAAAAACAGACAATTGAATACACTTCAGGCCGATGCTAAGATCTGGCGAAATGCCGAAGAAAAAGCGTCGTAGCCAGAAGAAAGTTCTCCAAGCTCCTCGCAAAAAGTCGCGCCTTCAAACTGCCAAAACACAACCCATAACCAAAGACAAGAAAAGCCGCGCTCACGCTAAAGCTGCAGCTCCGACCAAAGTAGCTGCTCGCAAATCCATCCGCAAAACAACCAGGAAAGTTACTTCCCTCAAAAAAACTCGTTCTAGAAAACGCCATGATGTACAGGTCTTTCCGGAGCCGTTCGGACATAGGTTCATCAGTAGCGTACGGCAGTTTGGTGCTGGCTTTTTCCGGGAGTTGATCTACCCGTTTTACTACTTGTTCAGGTATCACTTTTTTGCCACGTTGCTTTCATTAGTGATGACAGCACTCATTCTAGGTGGAGCGTATTACACCTACGACACTGCCTTTCGTGATTTGCCACAAGTCAGTCAGATTACGCAACGTAAACAACCACTGACCACCAAAATCCTCGATCGAAACGGAAAGGTCCTCTACAACATCTACAAGGATCAAAACCGGACACTCATTCCTCTGGATAAAGTCCCACCTTCTATGAAGCTGGCGACAATCGCGATTGAAGATCGTGACTTTTATTCACATCACGGCTTATCGATTCGTGGGATTGCCCGAGCTATTAAGGTTAATAGTGAGGGCAATCGCGTCCAGGGCGGGTCAACTATCACCCAGCAACTGGTGAAAATGACGCTGCTGACTCCGGAACGAACGTTTAAACGGAAAATCCGTGAAGCACTCTTGTCATTCCTGGTCGAACAAACCTACACCAAAGATGAGATTCTAGAGATGTATTTGAATGAAGTCCCTTACGGTGGCTCCACCTACGGTGTCGAAGAGGCAGCTCAACGCTACTTTGGTAAGTCAGCCCGGCAGCTCAACTTAGCAGAAAGTGCTTTCCTGGCTGGACTGCCGCAGTCACCTAGTTTGTACTCGCCGTTCGGTAGTTCACCCGAACTGGCCAAGCAGCGCCAACACGAAGTACTGCGTCGGATGGTGGAAGACGAGTACATCACTCAGGAGCAAGCAAGTGCAGCCGAACAAGCAGAGTTAGTATTCCGGCCGAACGTGACAGATATTCAGGCCCCGCACTTTGTGATGTATGTGAAGGATCTGTTGGCTCAGCAGTACGGAGAAGACCTAGTCAGCCAAGGTGGACTGGAAGTGACAACCACACTCGACCTGGATCTGCAGAACGAAGCACAGGAGATTGTGAGCAAAGAGATGGAGTCTCTGGCTAAGCTCAAAATCAACAACGGGGCAGCACTGGTGACCAATCCCCACACTGGTGAGATTCTAGCCATGGTCGGGAGCAAAGATTACTTTGATTTCGCCCATGACGGTCAAGTGAACGTGACGATGCGACCTCGGCAGCCAGGATCATCCATTAAACCAATCACCTACTCCGTCGCGTTTGAGAACGGGATGTCACCGTCGACGATGGTGCTGGATGCACCCGTTTCCTTCCAGACACCCGGCTCACCAGTGTACTCACCCAAGAACTACGATGGCCGTTTTCATGGTAACGTCACCCTCCGCGAGGCACTGGCCTCTTCCTATAACATCCCAGCAGTGAAAACCTTGGCCAGTATCGGCATCGATAACATGATCGACCAAGCTCAAGCCATGGGGATTACTACCTGGAAAGACCGCCAACGCTTTGGCCTTTCCTTGACCTTGGGTGGTGGAGACGTGCTGATGTCCGACATGGCAAAGGTCTACGGGACGTTTGCCAATGAAGGTGTCACCACTGATCTTTCACCGTTGCTGGAAGTTAAAACTGCTAAAGGGGACGTGCTCTATCACAACTTTTGTGCCCTAGATGGCCATGACTGTCAGGCAGTCAGAACTATTTCCCGAAAGACTGCTTATCAAATCACCGATATCCTCAGTGACAACGTGGCACGAACACCAGCATTCGGACCCCGCTCCGTACTCGATATTCCTAACCAGCAGGTAGCAGTCAAAACCGGTACCACCAATAACTTGCGGGACAACTGGACGATTGGCTACACCCAAGACCGCGTGGTGGCCGTCTGGGTCGGCAATAACGACAACAGTCCCATGAGCTACGTTGCATCAGGGATCACTGGTGCTTCTCCCATTTGGAATAAAATCATGCGCCTCACTCTTGATGATCAGAATCCGCATCAATTTCCACTGCCGGAGGGTTTAGTGAAGGTGAAGATCTGTGTGACCACGCGCACTCTCCCGTGTGCTGGTTGCCCGATCGTACGGGAGGAGCTGTTTGAAGTGGGGACTGAACCCCAGGCCGCATGTAATCCCGGCCAGTTTGCATCTCCGCCACTTCAACCTGCGCCTACCCGGATGCCCAACGTTCTGCCACAGATCAATCGCGTTCCCAACCCCACCCCCAAACCCCAACAGACGCTACGTGCTACCCCCAAGCCCCAAACGCCACAGCGACCTGCGGTGCAGGCAGTGCCACTTCGCTAACTTCGTCTAGCGCAAATCCTGAATATGCTGATTGAGAACTTCCAGGAATGGGGGCCGCCGCAGCCGCTGCTGCTCAACACCCCAGTCCGTGTACAGTTTATGTGTCAAAAGTTCATGACGGAAGATTTTGGCCCGCCACCTGGCGGCCAGCGCAAAGATATGTTTTCCTTTTTCCCAACGTTCATGACTGAGCAACTCCAAGTCATCGAGATCTTTCAAGACTTTTGCTTCGAGGGTCATCACTGGCAAAAACTGGAACTGCGCGTGCTTGCGGATCGCATAGTAAACCTGCTGACGGAGGGGCTTTTCCAGTCCAATCTCTTTGGCAGCTTTTTCAAATAGAACAGCCGACCCCATACCATCCCATAGCTGATGAAAGAGTAGCTGCAGGGTATTTTTACCGACGCGACCGGCTTTCCAAGAATCGTGCCAGCAGACACTCATAATCACCACATTTGGAGAAAGCACTTGGGCGAGTTTTGCGGAACGGCGCAGTAAGTAGGAAAAATCCTGAAGCATCCGTTCTACATGGCCGATGTCATGATATGGATCATGGCTGTGCTCCATGATGTCCAACGCTTGCTGGCAGAGCTTCAGTTCTGCGTCAGAAAGGTATGACCGGAAGGGCTGTAACGGATCTTTTTTCATCAACCACGGTTCATCATCCACAGTACAAGTGAGATAGCAATTGTCAGAATCAAGAGAACTGGAGCAACAAAACGTTCTTTTTGTTTTCTTTTTCGTTCTGTATCTTTGAGGAACTTACGTTCTTCTCGGGCGAGTCGTTTGGCTTCTTTTTCTGCTTCTACCTCTTCTGTATTCCGCTGTAGCTCGTCAAGTTGATCCAAAAGCTCGTGGTCGCCCTGGTCAACATTGACCCCTTCCTCGTCTTTCTTTTTCCCTAAGCCAAACAGTCCCATGACTACCCCTTTAAAGTTTTTGCTCGTTCCACAATTAAGTCGACAACTTCTTCAATCGTCAAGTTAGAAGTATCCAGCACCCAGGCACCTTCTACCACCTGCAACGGATCGACAGCACGGTGCATATCACGATCATCTCGTTCCTGCAGGTCTTTGTATACCTCTTCAAATGTAACATCCTGTCCCCGAGTCTGTAGCTCGTAGTGACGTCGTTTTGCTCTGGTTTCGGTGGATGCAGTCAGGTAAATCTTTAAGTTTGAGTTGGGCAAAACTTTGAAGGTAATATCTCGACCTTCCATCACCACGTCTTGGTGCTCGGCGATCTGCTGCTGTTTTTCGACCAGGTGTTCCCGTACTTTGGGGAGCGCTGCTACTTTTGAGGATCCCTGGCTGACGGCTTCAGTTCGGATTTCCCAAGAGACGTCTTCACCATTGAGGAGGACGGTCGTCAACCGACCGTCTTGTTCACTTTCACCAGGATTGCGCATCTCGATCTTGTTTTGCTTCAGGAGTTCAACCAGTTTATCTTCTGATTCAAAGGGAAGGCTGTTGCGAAGAGCAATTAAAGCGGTCACCCGGTACATAGCCCCTGTGTCGACGTACAACAGGCCGAGGCGCTGGGCAACTAAACGAGCGACTGTTCCCTTGCCAGCAGCAACTGGCCCATCGATAGCGATGTGCAAAGGCATATCATTCTCCTTTTCCTTCATCCGGGCAGGGTTCAGTGATTGGTTATCGACGCTTCTTGGTTGCAGCTTTTCGGGGCGAGGCATGTCTGGGCTCATGCATCCATTCATCCCGGTCGCAGGTCAACAAACCACCCAAACCAACGAGGATGAGGATCAACGGCCACAGATTCCAGAACTCCCGAGGGAGTAGTCCCAAGTTAGATGCAAGGACGATAAGTCCCATTGCGATCATTGAGGCTGGCCAGAAAACTTTTTTGGGCATAGGATCTCCTTCCCGCATTATTTCAAACTTCAACTCATTTTGGCAAGTACGGGGAGAAAATGCACCCCCCTGGATCGAGCACTCAAGACGTATAATACGGCTATGATTTTGCTCGAGAATCGCAAAGCACGACAAGAGTACGAGTTCCTGGAAAGTTATCTGGCCGGGATTGTTTTGGATGGCCCGGAAGTTAAAAGTCTGCGTAATAAGAGCGGCAGCTTCACCGGTAGCTATATCAAAGTACTTGGCAATGAACTATATCTCCTCAACGCCCAGATCACCCCTTATGCTTTCGCCGATAATCATGATTATGATCCGAAACGGACCAGGAAGTTACTCCTCAAGCGACGAGAGATTGATACGCTTGTTGAGGCGACGTCCCAAAAGGGACTTTCACTGATTCCGCTACAATTTGAGCTGGTCGGCAAGAACATCAAGCTTCGTTTTGCTCTGGCGCGGGGTAAAAAACAGTATGAGCGACGTGCCGAGCTTCGCAAAAAAGCAATCGAGCGAGATATCCAACGAGAGATGAAGTCGAAAGTTCGTATTCGTTAAGCAGCCAGGGTCAGAGCTCAATCTCGTAGACGAGCGACCCGCTTAAGGCAAATGCTTTATGTTGCGGCTCGCTGGCGACAACAGCCGTCGCAGCGGCTAAATTTTCATTCTTGATCTCTTTGATAAACTGTCCTTCTTTATTCAACACGACCACTCTGCTTTTCTGCGGCTCGAGAACATATAAGTTCAACATTTCCGGTTTGGTAAAGAGAGTGATCGGAGAGCTAAACGGTTCTTTCATTCCGCTGACTGTAAAAGCAACTTCCCTGCCACTGGTCAACTTTTTAATCTCGCCGGTTTGCATACTCAGCCAAACGTCTCCGTCAATTGCGAAGGATTGAACCTGATTGAGATCGATTCCCTGACCCGCTTGGATCCAGGCAGTCGGTTTTCCGTCAAGTGAGTTGTCCGCGGTGTCATAACGGAAAATATTGTTCTGCTCCTTGCTCAAAACGTACAGATAGCGGTCGAACAGCCCCAACGTTTGACCAGTCTTGATCGGATCATCAGGATTCTCTACCAGACTGGCTACGTCAGTGCCGCTCAGCGTAAATCGGAAGAGTCCTTCCCCTAGGAAGTACAAGAACTGGTCATCGGCTACTAATGCTCGGATGTCCGGATACTCTCCGATTGGTAAGAGGGTTGGTTGTTTCCGTTCAATGTTGAGCGCCAAGATTTTCTTCTGGCCACTATCAAGGAAGAAAAGAGTGTCCAGCGTGGCATCAATGCGACTGGCAAGAAAGTTGGACTGAACTAACCGCAGGTCAAAGAAGATAGGCAAGTTCGGCAACTCTTCCTGGCCAGAAATACTCTGATAAAACTGACGGACCTCTTGAAGTTCTGCCAGAACGGCAGTCTGGAGGTACTGGGGTTGATTCTGCTTTTGCGACTCCGCCTCTAAGCTGGCGATTAACTGCTCAGCCCGTTGCCGGGCATCCACGGTGTTTTGCAACGAAAGCGTCCTGACCTCTTCAAACTGAATCTGAAATGGCTGCAGGGTTGCCTGGATCTGTTGCTGTTGTTGTTGCTGGCGATTCCGCCAAAAGACGAGAGCCCACAGCAATAAAAGAATGACCGAAAAAAAGACGATCAAAACTTTGCCGAGTGAGCGACGCTGCTTTTGTCGAACATAGACATCTTTTGAGAAGAGCTGAGCGACCTCGTTTCTGATCAACAGTAGGGCCCCACCTATCCCTTTCAGGAGAGCTGTTACTTTGGAACCGCTGTTTGATGGCTGTATAACAACGCTCTCGCTGGCCGGGGTGGCCACTACTGGTTCGGCTGAGGCGTGAATATCTGCGGTCAATGCTTGATGGTCTTTTTCGGAGTCCACCACTGATAGCAGGGACACACCCGTCAATGCTTCGTCCGGAGCTCCGTCAAGCGCAGTACGTAGCTCAGCAGCATCGACAACACTCAGTACAGTTTCAGGCTGGGCTTTTAACAACTCACCCTGCACAACTTCTTGAAGTCCCTGTGCCGATCGAGTAAAGAGAACATAGATATCATCAACTTGAATTTTTCCTTCGAGGAGCTGCAGCGTGCCTTCCGCACTCAGGATCTGTCCGAGCTTATCGCCGCGCTTTAGCCAGACACTGCCTTGATAGGCAGCAAGAACAACGTGCTCGTCAAAAGTGCAGACGCCTACCAGTGATAACTCAACTTCCATCCTTCCAGCAGTCGAGACGCATCGATCAAGAAGCTGGTGGAATTCAAGCGTATTGGTAGGCTGTTCGTGGGTGAGCTGTTCCTGGCAATAACTGAGAAAAGCTTCCCCGGCGGTCGGAGAGGAAATAGCGTACAGGACCACCAAGTCTTGAGTGGGATGGATAATGACACCGGAACGTTGGTGCGCATCTGCTCGGCCAACTAGTGAGCGTTGGGTGAGTCTCAACATCGAGGACATTGTAACACTACATCAATGTCAGAAATGCAAATGCGAATGCAGCGATTGCCAACAATAAGTGCGCGAGACCAATCAGAAAGACGACACCGGAAAAGGGAGTGATGACTGTTTTACGCATCAGCTCGATCTGCCGGAGTGCGATGATGGCAAAGATGATGTAGAGGAAAAATCCCAAGTAGAACAGTATTCTGACTCCGCCAAGGAGAATATCATTCAGGGAGCTGGGAGAGAGTGTCGGAAACATTAGATTGCCCTCCGATCAAGTTGTTCTTGCTCTTCTTCAATCATCATTTCGTTGAGGAAAGAAACGACTTTACTGGGGTGCGGAACATTTTCAAACTCAAACTCGGTGACCGTACCGGCCGTCTGGATACGAACGTTGCCATAGTCAAAGATCGAGCCAAGTGCACCAGCTGTCGTTGCCGAAACATCTTCAATGTTGTCAATCTTGGCATAGGAAACGTTCTTGAACAGCAAAGAGTTGAAGTCAACATCGATGACTCTTTCGTCGGTAATGATGTAGACGTTGTAAAACCACGACAAGAAAACTTCAAGTGCATAACTGAGCACGATCAGGTACCAGCCGATGTTCGCTACAAACTGAAAGCGCGTAGGGAGAAAACTTAGCATGCCGATTGAGCTGACCAGAACAGGAACAAATAAAAGTCCCAGCACAATCAAGATATATTTCACTTGGGTGACTACATGTTGGCGGAGCAATAAGATGACTTGCTCCTCAGAGTGCTGCGCCTCGAATGCGACATTGAACGGCTTGGCGGCAAAAGCGGCAAAAACGTTGCGGGTGGGAGCTTCATGGCGCATCACATTTGAGTACTCGTCAACGTGTTTTGCGCGACGCTTTTCGTGAGTCATGCGGGGAGTGCTTTCTTCGGTATTCTCAGGAGCGTTTGAAGCATCAAGAACTTCTTCAGCTTCTTTGTGGGGACCAGGGGTACTCTCTTTTGGGGAGGAGGGTTTTCCAGTTTTCGATGAATCGAAGATTTCCGGCATGGACAGATTATAACAGCCTCGATAAAAACTGGGACTAGCGCTCAAGCACAGCCATGAATGCTTCCTGGTTGAGCTGAACTTTCCCGATCTCCTTCATCCGTTTCTTGCCTTTGGCCTGTTTCTTGAGGAGCTTCTGACGACGGGTAACGTCTCCACCATACAGATGTGCCGTCACATCTTTGCGGTAGGCTTTGATCGTCTCTCGAGCAATGACCTTACCGCCGATGGCAGCCTGAATCGGAACCTCAAACTGTTGCCGGGGAACGACTTCTTTAAGGCGTTTGACGAGTGCTCGACCGATCTTCTCGGCATTTTCCCGAACCACGATCACTGACAAAGCATCGATCTGCTCGTGCTGGACAATAATGTTCAACTTCACTGCGTCCACCGGGACATAGCCGGTGACATCATACTCCAACGAGGCAAACCCTGAGGAAACTGACTTTAAGTGGTCATGGAAGTGAACAATAATCTCCGCCAGTGGCAGCTCATACTCAATCCGAACCCGCGTCCCGACATCCTGCATGCTCAACAGCTTGCCACGGTGATCCTCAGCCAACTGCATGACTGCACCCAAGTAGTTCTTGGGGGTAAAGAGAATGGCATGGGTCATGGGCTCTTTAATCAGGCGAATCGTGGCAGGGTCTGGCATCTCGGCCGGGGTTTTGACCACCATCTCAGTTCCGTCCGTCCGCTCCACTTCATAGGTAACTGATGGTGAGGTGGCGATTAGCTCCAGATTGAACTCACGTTCCAGGCGTTCACGGACAATCTCGGCGTGTAAAATTCCCAGAAAACCGACCCGTAGACCGTTTCCCAACGCCGGAGAATGAGTCCCACTGAAACGCAGAGCTGCGTCATGGAGAGAGAGCTTTGCCATCGCATCTTGCAGCAAGACAAAGTCATCACCGTCAATTGGATAAAACTCCATATAGACCATCGGTAGTGGCTCTTTATAGCCCGGAAGCCGTGTCACGTGATCTGCTGCGCTAGTAGTGGTAATTGTGTCTCCGACAGTCACCTGACTAACTTCTTTCAGGCCTGTACAGATGTACCCCACTTCCCCTGCTTCCAGGCGGTCGGTCGGTGTCATATGAGGGGTGAAAACACCCAGCTCGATCGGCAAAAAGTTGGCCTTGGTGGCCATCAGCTGCAGCTTCTGTTTATCCAGTACGCCATCGATCACTCTGATATAGGCGATCACACCCTTGTGCTGGTCAAACTGGGAAGTGAAGACAAGAGCGCGTAGCGGCGCATCTTTCTTCCCTTGCGGTGGCCGGATGTACTTGGTGACAGCCTCCATTAGTGCTTCCGTGTTCTGACCCGTCTTGGCAGAAACAGCCACGATCTTCTGTTCCTCGACGCCGAAAAGCTCCATCAGCTCCAGTTTGGCTGCGTCAACGTCGGCAGAGGGAAGGTCAATCTTGTTGATAACGGGGATAATATCGAGTCCGAGTTCTTTGGCTTTCTCGTAATTGGAGAGAGTCTGGGCTTGGACTCCCTGAGTTGCATCGACCACCAGCAGCGCTCCCTCACAAGCAGCTAAAGAACGGCTGACTTCATATCCAAAGTCAACGTGTCCAGGGGTATCGATCAGGTTTAGGATCGTACCGTGGTACTCCATCCGAACAGGGGCCAGCTTGATGGTGATTCCCCGTTCTTTCTCTATGGGATTACTGTCCATCAAGCGCTCGGTAAACTCACGCTGAGAGACAGTGTGGGTGAGCTCCAACAAACGATCGGTTAACGTCGTTTTGCCGTGATCGATGTGCGCGATGATTGAAAAGTTTCTGATACCTGGCAGATTCGTGAGAACAGCTTACTTCTTCGTAGTTTTTTTGGCCGTCTTCGCTTTGGCTGCTTTAGCTTTTGCCTTTGGGGCAGCTTTTGGGGCTGACTCGGCAGGGCTACTGGCTTTTTTGGCCAGTTGGCTCTTCATCCGAGCTGCTTTTTTGCGATGAATAATATGGCGTTTAACGGCTTTGTCGATGGCTGAGAAAGCGTTGCTAAGGTTTGATGGTTCAGCCTTTTTCTTAGCTGCATCAACAGCAGTTTTCAGGCGGGAACGAACCGGAGTATTCACTTTGGCCTTGCGTTTGCTGACTTGTAAGGCTTTCTTAGCGTTTCGAAGAATTGGCATGTTTTTCCTTTACTAGAGGCGTAATTGTACTAAATTCTTCTCAAGAATACAAACACTTCTTGGGAGGGGGTTATTGCCTATTCTGGACGCAGTAGTGGGTACCTGTGCCGGGAGTTCTAAAAATACATCTGAAAGAACCCGTAGTATTTCCTGTCCCAGTTTGACCTGCACAGTTGCCGTTCACTTTTTCGAGAGGCGCACTGACGCAAAATCGAGTCTGAGGATTTGCCCCATCTGCTCCGTAATAATTCTGTGACATTGAGCGAATCTGGTATACATAAGTGGTGTTATTAATTGGATCAACTGGTGTCATCCCAGAGGGGAAATAATTTCCTATAGCTACCGTTGCCGAAGACAGGTTCCCAGCAGCATAGGGATATTCACCGTTTGTTGTATAGTACTGCTCCAGTGCTTTACTAGCTGCATCCACATCAGCTCTTCTTTTGGCATCTCGAGCGTTTTTCTGCGTGTTAGAAAACGCCACAATTCCAGCTGCCATGACTATTCCCATAATGGCTACTACTACCATCAGTTCAATCAGTGTAAATCCTAAAAGACGAAATGCGACGAGCGTACGCGACGAGATGTGTTGTTCAACAGTCTTATCATATCATTCTTTAGATTGTTCTGTCAACCTTTTTTATTAATAGACTCAAACGTTACCAAGTCAGAGAACTCTCTCTTTTTCAGTATAGCAAAAAGCGAAACGCATAGTTCCGCATCTACCGATTCAAAATTACGTTAAGATATAGCTGTATGGTTTTCCGGCTTCCCAAAATCCTGAGTACTTATACCGAGTGGCTTGAGAGACAGCAGACCAGCATCCTTTCGGCTGCGGTCATTATTACGGTGGCGAACATCGCCTCAGCAGTTTCCGGATTGGTCCGGCAGCGCCTGCTCATTTCTCACTTTTTTGACACGCTCTCTTCCCGACAAGCTTACGAGGCCTTCCTGGTCGCTTTCCAGATTCCGGACATGATGTTCCAATTGATTGTCTTGGGTGCCGTTTCAGCTGCCTTCATTCCTATCCTGACCCTCTACAAAGATAACCACGAAGAAGAGCTACGTTACATGAACTCAATGATGAACAGTGTGCTCTTAATCTTTATTCTGGTCGGGATCGTGGTCTTTATCTTTGCTGAACCTCTGACCAAGTACCGGACCGGAGAAGCCTTCACTCCTGAACAGCTAACGATTGCCGTTCATATGACCAGAATCATGGTCTTTGCCCAGTTTTTCTTTGCGATCTCTAACTTCTTCACCGGCATGCTCCAGTCATACAAACGCTTCATTGTTCCGGCCGTTGCCCCGATTTTGTACAACATCGGGATCTTGGCTGGTGCCTTTCTGTTATCGGCCCAGTTTGGGATCTACGCAGCCGGTATTGGCGTGGTGATCGGAGCTGCCCTCCACATGCTGGTCCAGCTTCCCCTTGCCTTCAAGTTGGGCTTTCGCTTCAAACCGATCATCGCTGTGCGTGATCCCGGAGTAGTTCGCACCTACAAGCTCACTCCTGCCCGTACAGCCAGCTTGGCGATCAATCAGGTCCAGCAGTTATCTGATGGATTTTTTACGACGACGATTGGCAACCTCAGCTACTTGGTGATGAACTTGGCATCAGCGTTGATCACTATGCCGATTCGTTTTTTTGGCGTCCCGATCAGTCAGGCAGCCTTGCCGTTCTTATCCGAAGAGGCAACCGACAAGGATCTCTCCCGTTTTAAGGATTTAGTGCTGAAGTCGATCCATCAAATCTCATTTCTTGCCTATCCGGCTGCCGTCCTTTTACTCATTCTGCGTGTCCCCATTGTTCGTATCGTCTACGGAACGCGCAACTTCCCTTGGGAAACGACCTTGATGACTGGGCGGGTGGTAGCCATTATTACGCTCTCAATTGCGGCCCAGGCTATTGTGCAGCTGCTGATCCGAGCCTTCTATGCACTGAAAGATACCAAGACACCACTCTATATCACCATCATTACCGTCTTTTTCTATGTAGCTGGCTCGGCATTTTCAGTCTTTGTCCTCAAAGCCGGAGTTATTGGCCTGGCGGTGGTACTAACTATCACCAACATCTTAGAAATGATCTTTTTCCTGTTCTATCTTGATAAAAAAGTCCGTGGTTTTGTGCGCAAGGAGTTCTGGATTCCACAGCTGAAGATGATCGTGACCAGCTTTTTGATGGCCGTGTTTCTGTATCTGCCGTTCCGCATTCTGGATGAGTTGGTCTTCGATACCAGCCGGACGATGGAGCTGATTCTGTTAACACTCAGCACGGGAACAATCGGTATGTTGGTGTATGTCTACTTTGCGCTGCTCCTCGACATCCGTGAGCTCTATATCTTTACCAACTTGGTCAATAAGTTTGGCAACTGGCAAAAGACACTCTCCAAGAGCAGCGAAGTATTGGTGGAGTCACCCAATCTGACCGACGACGTTCAGCCGTAATTTTCTGCCTGACAACAATCCTATTCTTGGTCTCTAGTTGAACTGTGTGTACAATGGAAATCGAATGAAGAAGCCTGCCAATATCAAGGTTAATTTGCTGCCGAAGGATCCTTTCCTCAGTACACCTGTAGGGAAGCTGTTGCAGTGGGCCTTGAGCATTGGTCGGTATCTGGTGGTCTTTACTGAATTGGTAGTGATCATCAGCTTTGCCAGCCGTTTCACGATTGACCGGCAAATCACCGACTTGAACGTCGCCATTCTCCAGAAAGAAACAATTATCGATTCCTATGGCGACCTCGAGCAGAACGTCCGCAACGTCCAGAAAAAGATCGAGACTTATCGACAGGTCGAACAACAGGAGAATGTAACTGATATTTTCCCGGTATTAACTGAAGTTACTCCTCCTGACGTGGTGCTGACAGATCTTCAGATGCGTCCAGGCCGCGTCACTTTGACCGGGATTACTCCTTCAAACGTTTCATTAGGAATTCTGATCAATAACTTACAAGTATCCGGACGGTTTAGTGATATCTCGGTTGAACGTATTGGAACTGCCAAAGATACGAATAGCGGATTAGGCTTCAAGATCGAAGCAAACGTCAGGAAAGTAGCAACCACAAATGCCAACCAGTAGAAGTCGACAACTGACGACCATGCTCCTCCAGTTCTATGACCGGCCAATTGCCAAGGTTTCGCTGGAGCTGTTCTTCACCATCAGTGCGGTGATTATCTTTGCCGTGTTTGCGATCCGCCCGACTCTGCAAACCATGGGGACATTGATCAAAGAACTCGAAGACAAACGTGCCCTCAATCAGCGGCTCGCCCAGAAAGTCGCTGCGCTCTCTACTGCACAAACCCAGTATGAAGCAGTCAGAGAGAGGATCTCTCTGTTGGATGAAGCCATTCCGCCGACCCCCCAGTTTGAGAAAGCCCTACTGATCATCGAAAAGTTGGCAAGTGAAAGCCAGCTGACCATCATTAACCTGCAAGCTAAGGAAGTCCCCAAAGAGCCTGATCCTGCAGAGGACGTTCCTTTTGAGCAAAAAGAACGAGCGACGCGATCGATCGTTCTGACTGTGACCGGTGACTATCCGACAATTCGTCAGTTGATTGAAAATATTCAAGCTCAGCGGCGGGTATTGATCGTTGATACTGTGGTCTTCTCAGTCGTGGAACAACGGGGCAAGAAAGTTCTGCAAGCTGCCATCACTGTCAACGTACCGTTCTTCGCACCGGACTTAACTAAGCCGGCAGATCCGAGCCCGACACCTGATGACATAACACCATAACTATGAAATCACAGCTTTCGCAACTCCAGAAAAAACAGACACTCCTGAGAATTTTTATCTTTACGTTGGTGACGATCATCGTTTGGGTGGGTGTCACTCTGCTGCGCACTCAACAAGAAACTGGAATTCGGCCAGAGCTGAACAAAAAGGCAGAGGCACTCAACCCGAATGTGAGTACCGAGACTCTAGATCAAATTGAACAGAAACGAGCCTTCACTGATGCAGATTTGTCTGACTTTCCAATCTACTCGATCGTGACCCTCAAAACCGGTGAGCAGCAGTTGGTCGTGTTCTCAGCTTCTGACAAAGCCCGTCGTGAAGTGACGCTGGAAAGCGGCACTCAGCCGCCAACCTCTTCCGTCCCACCGACTACTCTGGAAACGACTGATCAAGGTCCAACAGGCCCGGTCGAAAGCACTGTGACAGTCGAGAACTCTTCAAGCGTGGCTCCAGGGGCTCAACCGGTTTCTCCACCAACGGAGTCAGTGCCTCCAGCAACCGTACCGTAAGCTCCCAAATACCGTCATAGTTCGATCCGTTTTCTTCGTCTCTTCTTCGCGTTGTTTTACCAGACCAATTTATCTACAGTAGTAAGGAAATGAAATCTGCGTTTGCCCAACGTCAAATTCCGACATTGCTTGGCTTAGGTGTTTTGATTGCCGCCCTAGTGGGTGGTATTGCGTTGATCGGAACTGGGGGAGGTGTTTTCGCTCCCCGGGCAACTCCTCAGACAACTCCCAAAAACTTAAAGATGACGAACATCAAGGACACCAGCTTTACGGTCTCGTTCATGACCGATGAGGCTACCAGTGGCTTTGTGAAGTACGGTAAATCGCCGGATGCTCTCCAAACTCAGGCCAGTGACGATCGAGACCAACTGTCCGGGAGTGTCGGCCAATATAACTCACACTACATTACCCTCCGTGACCTTGATCCAGATACCCAGTATTACTTCACCGTCGGGACAGCATCAGTGCCTCGCTTTGATAGCAACGGGACACCATTTAGCCTTAAGACTGCCAGTCGGGGCGGAAATCCGACTGCGGCTAAGACAGCCTACGGTACCGTCAATGCCGCGAGCGGAGCACCGGCAGACGGAGCAATCGTGTACATGAATATCGACGGTGTCAGTGAGTTATCGGCGCTCGTCAAAGGATCCGGCAGTTGGGCTATTCCACTTTCCAACGCTCGAACTACTGATCTTTCCGGATACGCTAACTTACAACAAACTGACCTCGTCAGCATCTTTGTTCAAGGTACTCAACTCAGCGAGACGGCCACTGCCCAAGTGACGGTAGCCGAAACGCAGCCTGTTCCCACACTAGTACTGGGAGTAGGTTCCGGGGCAACGATCGATACAGGCTTGCAAGCTGATGCCTCTCAGGCTTTCAGCGCTGAGACAGAGACTACTGCTGACTCTCTGACAGCCCTTAGTCAAACGACTGAGTCGAGCGACTCTTCCGAAGCCTTTGTGAGTCCATCTGTCGAACCATCTGTGTCTCCACTCTCTCAAGAGAACTCTGAAGCTACTGCTTCCCCGACTGTCGTCCCAAGTCCCAGTACTCAAACCGTCGATACCGTTGATCTTTCTATCCCTGAACAACAAACCGTTGATACTACCACTCCGACCATCACTGGAAAGGTTACGCCGAATACTGTCGTCTATGTAGAGATCCACTCCGAGACAGAGATTACTACTCAAGTCACCACTGATGAAAACGGTGATTTTGTGCTGCCACTCGCCAGCACTCAAGGGTTAGAGCCGGGAGAGCATACTGTTACCTTGACGTATACTGACCCGAACACAGGGGAACAAAAGCAAGTCACTCGAACTTTTTTTGTTTCAGGCACTCTGGCACAAGCCAATCCCAGCCCCTCACCATTTGGGACGTCCAATCCGTTTACGATTCCGTCCCCCTCTCCGTCCCCTTCGCCGGAGCTCTCACCTTCTCCGACAGCAACAGAGAGCGCAACCGCTTCTGCTTCTCCACGAGTGGTGATGCCAGCAACTACGAGTGCTATTCCTCGATCTGGCTCAACTGAGATTACTATTGGCTTAATCCTGGCCGGATTATTTATGATTGGGTTAGGTGTGTGGAGTTATCGCTACAACATGACTCAAGCACTCATTGATTCCGAAGAAGAGTCCACCTAACATACAGAAACTGTGTTGAGTTCTTCATACCACTTTAGCTGGCAAAAACGAACGCTTGACGTCTGTTTAGCGCTGACCTTTTTGATCTTTTTATTCCCGTTGTTTTGTGGCGTGGTACTGCTCGTACTCGCCACTTCCGGTACCCCCATTCTGTTTTGGCAGGAGCGGCTGGGACATAACAAGAAGCCATTCAAAATGCTGAAGTTTCGTACTATGCGCCCAGGAGCCGAACAGATGAAGGAGAAGTTAATTCCTCATAATGAAGCTCCCTGGCCGATGTTCAAGATGAAGAACGATCCGCGTTTTACTCAAGTGGGCAGGTTTCTTTCCCGGAGTGGTCTAGATGAGCTTCCCCAATTTTTCCAAATCTTGACTGGTGAGATGAGCTTTGTCGGTCCGCGACCACTGCCAGTACCTGAGGCCAAAAACTTACCACGTTCGTGGGCATTTCGTTATGAGGTCAAACCCGGTATTTTATCCGAGTGGGCAATTGCGCCGGATCGGTATGCGTCACTAAAACGCTGGCGCGAACTGGAGCTGGAAACTGTTAAAAAAGGCTCACTCTTCAATGATCTGCGGATCATTGGCCGCGGGTTTTTCTTTATGGTGTACGCCAACAAAACGCTACTCACCGATAAACCGAAGGTACGAACTCGCCGTCCTCGCCCAAGTGTAGCGACGCAAAACTTGCCGATCGGCAGTCGAAAACGAGCGCCGCTTGGGTCGTTTGCGTAAAAGTCTTCTGAGTACTCTATTGAAGTCCGACTGACTGCTGGCTGCAAAAGTTTCTATCAGTGGCAGTGATGCAAAATCATCAGGTAATATTCCATGTGCTAATAAAGATGGTGTGTGAACCGCTACGGCCTCTAAAATCGTGATCGGGAAGCCTTCCAGCTCCGACGGCAGGACAAGATAGCGTGCCTGGGCCAACACTTCCCATTTTTCCTGACCAATTGCGGATCCATACCAAGTTACGTACTTACTCTGGTACTGTTGGCGGAGCTTTCGCTCATACCCGGGTGTGTTTCCGTGTGTTCCGACAATTAAACAAGGAACACCAGTGGTGGCACAAAACTCAAGCAACCACTCCACTCGTTTCTCAGGAACTAGTCTCCCCAAGTACAGTAAGTAGTCCTCTCTCGAACGAGGCAACTGAGAAGCTCTGGGCTGAGGAAGTCCCGGATAGGCTAAATGGCATGGTCGGTGAGTAATCTGCTCGATCTTTTGCGCCAGGACTTCGGTGACCGCAAAAAGTTCTGCGGGTCGAACGACTTGCATCATGGCACTGAACGCAAACCGGAAGCCCATCCGTTCCCACCGCGTCCATTTTTTCCGTTGCCAGTCTAGGCTGTGGATCGTTACCCAAACTTTCTTTCCACACAACACAGGTAACCAGGAAAAAATAGCCATGCCCGCAGTGTGATACCAAACGATGTCAGTGTGCGTTATGCAAGCCAAGAGAGAAGAGGTGAAACTGTAGCTAAGAGCTTCGAGAACGCGTCCGGGGAGTGCCCAAAGTCCTTTGACTTTCACTCGCGGGATCGGCTCGCTGGAAACGACTTGCTCCTGATACGTCGAGCGCGTCAGGACCGTTACCTCTACTTCTTTGTCCTGCTCCACCATTGCCGAGACAGCAGAGTAAACATAGGTTTCCACACCACTGGTGCCCACAAAGTCAGCAGGGAATGCTCGTGGCCCAATAATGAGAATATTTTTCATGATTGCACTGATCGATGTGTTGCAAGTCTTTGTATGTTCTGAGCAAAAAGTTCGGGCCGAAACTTTTGTGCCTGTCTAAAACAATCTATCATTTTTAGTGGTCTTTTTTGAAGCTTCTGGATCACTTTCATGAGTGACTCTACGGTACGTTCTTCAAAGAAATACCCTGTTTCCCCTTCCTTCACCGTTTCCACCACTCCACCACTCTTATATGCCAAGACTGGGACGCCAGCTGATTGTGCTTCGACCGGGACAATTCCAAAATCTTCGTCCTCTGCAGCATACAGGAGGGCAATAGCAGACCGATACACTCTACCAAGTTTTTTCTCTGGAACAAATCCCAAAAACGTTACGGACGGTCCGGCCTCTTTCTCAAGCTCTTTTCGCAGATAACCATCACCGATCACTCTCAGCGGTAAACCAAGCTGGGTACATGCATCAACAATCAGCTTGATACCCTTCTGTTTGACTAAGCGACTGTGTGCCACGAAGTACTTTGGCTCTTTACGCGTTTTCTTCAGAACAGGATACGATGAAAACAGCAGCTCAACCGGTGGTGGAACAACCAGCGCGGGACGTTTATAAATCTTTTTAACTCGCTGCTGGACTTCCCGTGAGTTGACGATGATCACATCCGGCTGTTTTCCTGCTTGCTGGTCGATCTGCCGAAGCCAACTCAGAAACGCTCTCCATATGCCAATCCGCGTAAACATCGAAAGCTCATGAGCGTAGCCGTACAAGAAACGTGGCGGAGTGTGCAAATAGCAGATATGCAGCGCGTCAGGGCGTTTCTTCACCAGCTTTGAGTTATAAGAGTGGCTTGATGTGAAGATCAGATCGTATGCCTGAAGATCAAGCCTGGCAAAGTACCGCCAAGCTAACGGCTTCAGTAATGAAAAGTACTGTTGGAGGTTTGCTAGCCAAGGCAAACTTTGCAAAGGGGAACATCGCCAATCATATTTTCCAAACTTTTGGTCGATCTGTGGGTTAGCCCGATTGATGAAGAAGGTAAAAAGGTCAGCATCAGGGTAGAGTTTGATTAACGTCTCAAGAACCTTCTCCGAGCCGCCAAACTCAAGCAAATTATCTTGAACTATAGCAACTTTTTTCTTCATAATGCCGGAATCGTTGTATTGTGATACGTACGGAAGTTATAAGGTGCCAACAGGGTATCAAATCTTACGTCGTTGTACCCGCGTAAGGTTATCTTTCTGTATTCCAGTAGTCGTGGTAGCTGCCATACCGTCTCTCCCCAGATTCTCGGATAGGTCAGGATTCCGCAACTCCACGAACCATAGATCAACACCCAAGCTTGCACCAGTAAGATATTCAGGACATTTCGAAGTATCTCCCTACCGGGCCAGCAGCAAATCAGTACCCACAGAATATTTCTGTAGGTTTGATAGAGAGCGAAAGTATTGCGCCGGCCGCCGGAACTGACTGAGCCGTGGTGATACGCAATAAGTTGCTCTGCTTTTTTGATCTCTCCACTACTCATCAGGATCCTGATACTCAGATCAACATCTTCGAGGTAGTAGTAGTAGATCGGATTAAAAAAGTAGCCATACCTCTCAATGAGCTTTTCCACAAACTCCCACCGTAGCAGCATACAGCCGGCAGTTGCCAGTGTCGTCGGAATCTTCCGATCACGACAGTTTTTGGCATATCCTGACCGGAAATACTCAACGCCAAAGACGTCAATCTGGGTTGGATCTGCTGCTTCCAGCATCACTGGCGCATAGACTGCTGGTTGTCGCTTGGAACGACTCTTCTCTTCTTCTAGTGCAAGCTGCTCAAAAAAGTTCTCTGCTATCCATGCATCGTCATTGAGCAAAAGCAGCCAACCTGAGTGATCCATACGTACTTTGGGCAACAGAAAACTCACTGCAGTGTTATTGAGATCTGCAAAGCCGGAATTGGGAGGAGCTTGGATAAACCGAACATGTTTAAACTCGTTTTTGAATGTTCTTGAAGGCTGTGAGGTAGAGACGACACAGATCGTGATCTGCCAATGGGAGCGTTTCTTTTGTTGCTCTATGCTCGCGATTGCCTGCCGAAGGAAAGGTCGCTGAGCCATTTTCAATGTAGAAGGAATAATGACTGTAACGTGGAGATCAGTCATAATAGGTATCGTATGTTTACTGCTGTTGCAGAGAGAAAACAGCTTTTCTTTTTTACGCTTTTTTTCTCTGCGTGTTATTTCTTGCTATTGTTTTTGACAGAGGGGTTTTACTCTCTATGGATTACACCAGCCCTCTTGCTATTGTACGGTGTTACTGCTTGGTACCTTCTCTTCAGAGAAAAGACAACAGTTCGTCAGCTTGATACTAGAGTCGCGATCGGCGGAGCAGTCGTGCTATTGGTACTACTGGCTCTTACTCCGTGGAGCCTCTCAATGCCAGCTAGCATCTCGCGGTGGACAACTTTAGCCCTGGGAGGTATCACTTTCCTCTTCTTTTTTACCACGCCTATTCTACAAAAACTTTCTCTCCGAACTCTTTTTACTAGCATGATTGTGCTCCATGCCCTCTTCGTGCTATTGGCACTCTTTGTGTTTGTTATTCCGGGATTGGGCGACTTCCTGCCCAGTGAGAATCTATTGAGCTTCACTGTCGGACACAATCATTCCTACATTTTGTATCTGATCTCCCTTCCCCTGTGTTTATACTTCAGTACGCAGAGTAAAAGAAGTTGGGTGTGGCTTCTCTTAAGCGGTGTGTTCATCTTTGGAATCATCCTCTCTTTCAGTCGGGTAGGACTCTTTTTACTCTTGATAGAGTTGATTTACTTTGTCGTCGTTCACCTTCACGGACAGCGCCTCGCACTTCTGAAACATCTGAGAACTCTGGCACTGTTATGCAGTATCTTGGTGATGATATATGGCGGATTGTTGTTCTTGCTCTCATTTTTTCCGCAACTGAGCTATGGCACAAACTGTATTGTTCCTTTCTGGAAAGCCCAGTTCTGTAAAAACTTTGGAGCAGAGAGTCGTCCTCACTACTGGCAACAAGCACTGCAGGGTATTAAAACAAGTCCAATCTTGGGTACTGGAGGTGGAACGTTTAGCATCCTCTCTTTCCGCTACCGTCAGCATCAGGATGAGTACTCAGCCTACCCGCACAACGAGTATCTGCAGCTGATCGTGGAGTATGGCGTTGCAGGGTGGCTGATCGTGGCAGCGATAGCGATCAGCCTGCGCTTCATGTGGCAAAGGTGGCACCAAGTCTCCGATCTGGCACGCCTGCTTATTTTTCTGAGTACGGTAACCGCGTTTGACTCGCTTTTCAACTTTAACTGGAGTTTTGTAGGCATCTTTGTGTTGGAGTCTCTTCTGTGGGCCGTGACGCTCAAAACAATCCACCTGGAGTTAGCTTCCAAAACTAAGAAAAGTAGCAGTCCACGCCTCATTTTTTTGGCTCTTCTGAGTGTAGGAGTGCCTCTCTGTTGGTTGTCTGCACGGTTTCTGTCAGCTGAGCTCCTGCTCAATCAACGCGACGAAGAGTATCTGCGACGTTTTCCTTATATTTCAGGGCGGGCCGAGCGAGCGTACTTTGACTCACAGACTTCTTCCGGCACTAAGGAGATGATTGAGGATCTGTATCGGAACAACGAAACCCTTGCTTGGCTGGCTGCGAGCAGGGCGGTAAGTCCACATACACAGCGGGATCTTTACCAGCGGTACTTAGAGCTCAATCCGATGAATCATGAGGCTCGGGTCCGTTTGATGATCGCTGCTACTCAAACCAATGATCCAAAGATTGTACTTACTCAACTGAACTGGCTATTGGATTTTTATTCTGTGACCGAAAAGCATACGATCAGGGACATTGAGCCCCAGTATTTGGAACGATTGATCAACTATGCGAACTCACTCAGTGCCGAAAATTCTGCTACGGCAGTGGACGTTACGCTGCTGGCATATCAATTTGAACCTTGGCGGATAAATGAAGTGCAAACGATTTTTCTTCTTCAGCCACAAAAGTTTCCTCAGCAAGATGTTGCCAAGTTGCTCGATTCACTTGCTCCCTACCGACTCCAGTTTTATCTTAGTTCTCTCAATCCGTGGACCTGGGAGAAGATGCTTACTGCAGGCACCCATGAACGCTGGGCGGATATGAATCTCTATCTCAAACTTATCTTGGTCTATACAGATTGGGATCCGCATGTTGTCTGGGCTACTATTTCTCGACTAATCACCAGTAAGTTAAAGGATCCTGAGTTCTCCGATTCTGCCCCAAAAAAGAAGGCTTTCTTAGATGCCTGGAGAAACAGTCTTGAAACCCTGGAAAAATTTGGTACTGTTGGCGATAAGCCTCTCGACACTAGTGGATGGTCAGAGCAGATTGAGTCGTTTGCCCATTAACGCCTCCAACAAAAACATGGCGAGTGCAAAGTATCCTTTTTTTTCTAGCTACCCACGTGTGTGCGGAGTAGTTTACGCGCTAAAGAGTGACACAATTCCGGATAAACGCATCTCTTTGGCACTGGCATCCGGAAATGAATGGGAGGCGCTACGTATAGCTTTGGAAACTACGGCTCGAAGACATCGGTATATTGCGCTGTGTCTCTATTTTTTGACTAAGCGGCTGCATTGGCTTCCACCGTTGGCCGTGACGTTGTGGTTTTGCCGAATAATTGGACCCGCTAGCTCCTGGTTCGAGTACCTACAACGGAGTTCAACTCGGCCATCATTGTTAACGGCGACTTCCATCTACACCCAACTTTTCTCTAAAAACAAAAAAGAAACTGGCTATATCCTCGACTTGGGTTGCGGACTAGGGCAGCTTCCCCAACGATTCCCCCGGCAACCTCATCGCCGTTGGATCTGCGTAGATAAAAACTTCTTCTCACTCTTTTTAGCCCAGCTTTATCACCGTCGCTCTGACATCATCTATGCGTGTGCTGACGTTGAGATTCAACATCTCTTCCCGAAGAGCTTCTTCTCTTCAGCTGTTTGTATTGACTGCTTCGACTTTATCTACCAGAAAGACAGCTTCCTGAGATATATCGCTCAAATCTTGAAAAAAGGTGGGACGTTTGTGATGATGAACATTCACGAGGAGCAGCCGGGAACTGAGCTCTGGGGATATGGGATCAATCGCACAGAAGTCAAAAAACTTTTGTTGGCTGACTTCCAGAAAATTACTTGGCATGACCTGAACTTCCCTCTCCATAGTCAAAAACGTTCTTTGAGGGAAGTAGATTCGATGAGGTATAGCTTTGTAGCGTACAAGTAAAACTACCGTATTGATGAGTGTTTTATGAAGATATTAGCGATTCTCGAACGCAATCCCGGAGGAGAGTACGCGGCTGCTCGAGCCCTCTTACATGCGTTAGAAGATAACGACTGTCAAATCGAGCTCGAAGAGCTATCTCCGCTTCAAACAACCGGTCTTTTTTCATACTTTGGCTGGATTCTTTTTTCGGTCTTCCGATCAGCGAAGTTGGCGGCGCACTACAAGGAAGGACGAGATGTTTATACGACTACCTATGTAGCTGCCCTTGGCATTTTACTACTGCGTCCCTTCACCCATCAAAAGCTGAGCTTTCATTATCACGGGAGTCGGATTCCGGCACCAGCTGGGAGAGACTGGCCGGCACTTCGTAAGTTGACACAGTCAGTTAAACACATTGTGGTTATGCAGTTACACCGGATTGTCTTTTCAAAAACTGACCTACTGATAGTCCCCTCTGCCAAAATCCTTGAACAACTTCACACCGAGTTCCCCACACTAACCGATCGGGTGGCTCTTATTCCGAATGGTGTTGATACTCAATTTTTCCAACCGATCTCAAATGCAGAAAGACAGTCACTCCGTAAGCAGTACCGCATTCCCAACGGCTCGTTTGTCTGTTTAGTCGTTTCTCGGGTCAACGCCGAAAAAGGCTTGATTGAATCCGTAGAGCTTGTCCGGGCCATCCAACGTTTCAGCAGGCATCGAGTTTTGGCGGTTTTTGCAGTTCCCAGTCAAGGGAACGATAGCCAGTATCTGCACCAGTTCTTGACGCATCTGCGTTCTTCGGAGGTTCCGCATCTGATTTTTGAAGATCATCAACAGCTGAATCAGCTTTACCAACTCAGTAACTGTGTTTTAAGTTGTTCACGACGGGAGGTATTTCCCCTTGTTCTGCTGGAAGCTGCTGCCTGTGGTACCCCATACTTTGCTGAGCCGAACGGCGCAATAGAGTATTATCTTCAACAGATCGATCCACAGCTAGTTCTGCCTCAGTCTCAGCAAGCTGCTGCCCGAAGAGTATTGGAAGAGACTCATCAAAATAAACTATCGGAGAAACTACGCGCTTTCGCTGTTTCTCACACTTGGCAGGCAAGTGCTGTCCGCCTTATGCAAAAACTGGAACAGCTCACAATCAGATGAACAAAAAGACACCGCAACGCTTTACGATCAAGAACATATTCAGAAAAAGATACCTTGTACTCGTTGTGTTGGTCGCAGGTCTGATTGCGATCTTAAGTCTGGCTCAACCACCGGACTGGTGGCAGTTCTCTTTGACCGAACAAATCACCCAACAACCAATCTTCAACAAAAAAAATATCTTACTTGCCACCAATCACGGCACAGTACTGGCAGTCCATCAGCGAACTGGCCAAGTAATCTGGGAACTCAAACATGAAAAAGATATTGCTTCACAGCCATTCCTGAAAAATGACAAAGTCTATACATCCTATATCGACGGAACAGTCGTCGCAATAAACCCTGATACTGGGGAGTTCATTTGGCAGTATAAGCTGCCTGATTCTAAGCAAGTACATACTGGCCTACTTTACTCAGAAACTACACTTATTTTCGGCGATTCCGGGGGAATGGTACACGGCTTGTCCCTGTCTGACGGTCGCGAAAAATGGTCCCTTCAAACTCCTAATCCGGACTCTGTGGACCAACTCCTGACTCCCAATGGCATAGTTTGGTTTGGCTCCGTCATTATGGATCGCTCCAAGCTGTATGTTATCCGCACTCATGGCTATATTGCCGAGATCAATCCTAATACTGGCAAACTGATTTGGGAGCAGAAGGTTCCTGGAACAGTCATTGGAGAGCCGTTGCTTACTCGTTCCAGTCTTTTTATTAGTACGGATCAAGTTCCGCTTGTTTCTCTCTCCCGAAGAAACGGAGAACTCTACACTGCACCGGAACCGCAAAACGCAACAACTATCTTTTGTCAGGTGAGTTATACCCAAAAAGGGATTCTGACTGATCTGTCAGAACGGGTGGATCTCAATATTCCCAGTATCCTTCCAGTCTATGAACAAGGACGTGGTGAGCAGATTATTCAGGTCGACAAATCCGGGAAGGTAGTTTCTTACGATCGGGCAACGCTGCGTCCCAAATGGCAAGTTGAGCTCAACTATGAACCTAAACGTTGTTTCTTTGACCAAGAGTACGGGTTATACCTTGGGTCTGCTACCGGCACACTTACGAAAGTCGACGTCAGAGAACAAAGAGTGCGCTGGCAGCAGCAACTGCCAAGTCGCCTTCTGTCTATTTTCTCAGTCTATAGACACAAGTTTGTCGAAAGGGAAAGTCAGAAAAAGTACTACTACACCAACTTTGTGCTTGTCAGTGACGACCAGGAAAACTTCTTCAGGATTAATCCTCAGACTGGTGAAGTGATGTGGAGTTTCAAGATTGACGGCTCAATGTACGTGCCGCCTGTTCTCCATTTCGGACATCTGTTTATTGTGACAACTAATGGAGGACTGTATCGCCTCGATCCCTTCACCGGAAAACCGGACCTTGGTCGACTTAGTCCGAAAGTCCAAGCCACACCCGTCAGCCAAACAGTCAAAGAGGGTGAAGTTTTTGAGCTGAAGGTGAAGGCTCCCTCTGATCGCTACAGTAATCCCTATACGGCAGTGGACTTAAGCGCGGAGTTTATTAACGTAGAAAACCGCAAGATCCAAGTACATGGATTTTATTATGACAAGGGCGAGTGGCGAGTACGCTTTAATCCTCCCACTGATGGCAGGTGGCAGTGGACTCTTCATTGGAGAGATCCGTTTCAAAACAAGGAGTTGAGTGGCAGCTTTACGAGTGAAAGAAGCTATAGTGTACTTCAAGCAGACCCACAGACAGCAAAGTGGCTGACTAAAGACGGTAAAACAATTTTCCCGGTTGCGGGCATAAACGACTGCTTTGCCGACCTCAATCAAGACGGGTCACCCCTGAATGACTGGTTTACCCAGGATGGCTCTCTGAAAATCGCCACCACTTCGGGAGAGATTCCGCAAAAACTTAGCTTTAATTCACAAGTCGTCCCGATGGAATCTTACTTAGACACCTACCGGAACGGCTTTAACTTGTTCCGCCAGAATGTGAGTAACTGTTCTCCACCGCTTTACTATGCAGAGAACTTTTTGTACTCCAAGTATCTTTCGCATGAAGGAAAACAGTTCGACGCACTCAGTCAGCAGCTTTTCCAAAGAGGGTACTCAGTTTGGTTCACCATGTTCAGCTTCTCTTTACCCTTTGATGGAGGTGTTCGGTATCCCGACGAACGATTTGCTTTGGAAAATTACATTAAGTACGTAGTAGCGAGGTTTGGTGCTTATGTGGATGTTTGGGAAATCAGCAACGAGGCAGTTGCGAGTGACGAATATGTCCGGACTATTGCCCAGTTGATCGAAAAGAATGACCCATATAAAAGACTCATCAGTGTCAGCTGGGAAAAACCCCAACTGGACAGCATTACTCTAATCGCTCCACACTGGTACCAGTCTGAGAATGACAACGAGTCGGACCTAGCGACGATCACTCAAATTAATAAGTTCAGCGAGTATAAAAAACCTGTTGTATTCGGTGAACATGGGAACCAAGAAAGAAACTGGGATCCGAGTTCGGCACATCGGATGAGGGTACGGACGTGGACAGCATTCTTCCATCAAGCAGGATTGGTATTTTGGAATCAGTCCAGCACCAAGGACTACTATAATCCTACTTTCCAGAACAGTAATATTTACCTGGGTGAAGAGGAACGGAACTACCAGTCAGTCTTTCTTCAGTTGACTCAGGGACTACCTGTTAGTCTTGTTCCCCAGCCAGATCCTCCCCGAGGTAGTGGAATCCGTCCCTATGCACTGAAGAATGAGACGCTGCTTCTGTACTATATTTTCAACTCGAATGTGGAGGAAAACTCCACTACGGTTATTACTAATACCCTCGCCGGGAGAGCAAAAGCAGAATGGTTTGACACGAAGACTGGTGAGCTTCTCCGTGCTGAAGAAGTCGATCCTGAAGCAACGTTAACCTCCCCGCCATTTACTCGTGATATCTTTGTCAAGCTCTCAGTGCTTTAGCTTGAGCTTTTGTGAATGTGTTCAAAGTTCAGAATCCCCAAGAAGAGGGTTGAGAAAAATACCTGAATTCCCAGGATGACAAAGGTGATGCCGGGAATGAAAACTCTCATTGTACTTTCAGGATTAAGATCACCGAACCCTTGCTTAGACCACAAAAGCAGTGTCCATGAACAGAAAATAAGACCAACTGTGCAGATTGCGCCACCTAGCAGCATCATCACTTCTAAGTTCGTTCTATCGAACCTCCCGACTACCGGGGGTGACTGAACTGGCAGGTGAATCCGTTTGGCGAAGACATCGATGCAGAGCGACCAGTGGAAAAGTTGGTAACCAATATTCAATAGGGCGCCCAGAACCAGCATTGTGTGAATGCCTAAAGAGATATGCCCCAGTTCCAGGCTTTCCAACACCATGAAAATCAAAACCGCTAAAGAGAGAATCAGAATAATAAGGGCTGGGAAAAAAAAGATCCAGTTTGGTGCAAAAAGCATCAAGAACCGGAGATGTCTCCAGCCGTCTCGGAACGTTCTGATGTGCGACTTGCGCTTTCTACCGTCCTTTCGATAGACGACCGGGACTTCTTGAATGTTGAGATGGAGTAGTGCTGCCCGAACAATCATTTCAGAGGCAAACTCCATTCCCACGCACTGCAAATTCAGGCTTTTTACTACTGATTTACGCAGAGCACGAATGCCGGAGTGGTAATCTCCCAGATGAGTTCCAAAAAAGAGATTAGCCGTCCAGGTCAAAATTGGGTTGCCAATATAATAATGCAGCCAAGGCATTGCCCCTTTTTGTACCCCTCCTTTGAATCTGTTACCGATAACCAAATCTGCGCCAGCTTGCAGCTTTTTTAAGAAAGGAGTGAGATGTCTAAGATCGTAGCTGAGATCCGAATCCGCAATGATGATGTACTCACCCTTTGCCGCCACGAGTCCTCTATAGATTGCTGCTCCGTACCCACGTTTGGACTCTGTCACGACCCGAGCTCCGGCCTTTTTTGCAACTGCAATTGACTCATCGGAACTGCCGTTGTCAACGACGATGACTTCTCCTCTTTTTCTCTCCAGCCACCGTTTTGCTTCCTTCACACACTTACCCACTGTTGCCGCTTCGTTGAGGCATGGAAGAACAATGCTAACCGTAAGTGCAGTCGGTACTTTAGCAGACACTCGTGTTCGTAGTTTTCTTGACAAAGGTATTCCTATATAACTATAAGAAAGGGGATCAAATTGTTCTCTTCTTTTGTTTTATATCGTTCTTATACCAAAATGCAACAAATAGTGACTGTAGCAAGAAGTGTTTTGAGCTGGGTTTGGAAAAATGGCCTCTTTCTGTCTCTGGCAGTAGCAGCTGCTGCACTGAAACTTTGGTTGCTTGATAGTCAGGATCTCACCTATCAGGGTTACAGCTTTCATGATGAAATGCTGTTTGTTCGTCTGGCCCACAATATTATCGAAAGTGGGTGGCTGGGACCTTACGATAACTTAACCCTCGCTAAGGGGACTTTCCTTCCGCTTTTTTTAGTATTTAACTGGGCGCTCGGACTTCCCTTGTTGGTGACACAACAGCTATTGTACATTGCGGCTGTCACAGCAATCTCTTGGGCTATTCGCCCACTGATTAAAAACCGTTTCTTATTACTCTTCTTGTTTATCATCTTACTGTTCCAACCGGCTTCCTTTGAGGGAGACTCTACTGCCAGAATTTTACGGTCTTCCATAGGAACCAGTTTGTCACTCTTTATCTTTGCCGGTTTTTTCAGACTTTGTCTGACTAAAATTCGTCAAGTGGAAGCAATTTGGTTGGGGAGCCTGACTGGATTAGCTCTCGGACTGTTTTGGATAAATCGTGAAGATAACTTATGGATTCTGCCGGCTGTCGCCATTCTATTGGGTGGAAAGTGGGTGATAAGTTTTTTCCGCCATCAAATAAATAAACCTCTCTTTACTTTCAGTTCAGCCGTACTGTGCTGGGCAGTATTGCCTGTTTTTCTTGTTTCTCTCGTGAATGTGCACTTCTATCAAATTTTCACAGTAACTGAGTTCCAGCACTTTGCATTCCCCGAAGCCTACGGGGCACTGTTGCGGGTTCGTCCGGCGCAGCGTTATCGGTATATTCCGGTTACCCGCAGTACGCGTCAGATACTGTACAAGCTGAGTCCGGCTTTTAAGGAACTAGAAATTCCTTTGGAAGATCACTATGCCTCGGGATGGGCAGAAAATAGTGTTGACCTAACTGGTTTTAAGCCGCGGGAGAAACAGGTTGCCGGTGGATGGTGGATGTGGGCACTGCGGGATGCAGTCAATGCGGCCGGCTACGGTTCGTCCGGTGCTACGGCAGCTGCTTACTATATCCGGCTAACAAACGAGATAAATGCACTTTGTGACGACGGAACGCTGATCTGCACACCGCCTCATAAAGTGATGACCCCTGTTCTTTCTGTCGATGATTACCGGCGCATCATTCCCGGCTTCTTTGAGTTGTGGATCGCGTATTTTTCGCGGCAACATCTCTCTGTTTACAACAGTCACTCTTCCGGAACAGAACTCGACGAGTATCTTTTCCACAGTCTCACCCACGAGAAACTCTACCATAACGAAGACTATTATTTTGATGATTGGAACCAGGCGACCCTGAAACAAAAACAGCTCTATGTCTTAGAGCAGCTGACGAGAAAGTACCAAACGTATGCTTTGCCCTTTGTTCTTCTCGGTATTTTAAGCTATATCTACATTGCTATCAGGCGAGACCAGTATGCATGGGTGCTGCTTGCTATTCCCGCTTCAACTCTTTTTCTTAACTTAGTAGTAACCATCATTCACTTCACCTCTTTTTGGGCATTCGGGAACGTCTACTTAAGTCCAATGTACCCATTATTTTTGATTTTCTCTTTCCTGAGTATTCTACGGGTACCCAGTCATTTACGCAGAGAGTGGGAGTTCTCACCGTTCAATAAAACCAAACCGCGGATCCTGAAGAAGGGTTTTAGTGATCTCGTCCGCGTAGATCCGGTGAGCCAGAACTGAGGGATGAGTTTCACTCTTCGACACAAACATTTTTTGCTGCTCAGGAGTATTGTCTGGCGCAGGCATTTTGAAGGTGAGAACAGGAAAACCAGCTTTTTTGTACACCTCAGTCATCGCCAAGCTGTCCGGATTCGAGGTTAAGAGTGAATCTAATGAAACGTACAACGCGTTTTTCTTGGGGAAGTCCGGAAGCAGCTTCTGCACAACGCACCAGTTTTTGGTATCTGCTTCTAGAGAGCGCTTGACTCGCTGCGGATATACTACTGTTACATCAATCTCTGCCCAATCTTCAGAGACATCCCAAACCGTTTCTCCCTCGCACTGCTCTAGCTCTTCTTCACCCTCAGGCCCGTACCAGGAGTATTTCTTCAGGAATGCATCGTTATGGACGATGCCAAAGATTGAAAGATCGGCCTTCTGTCCGGTCCGCAAGAATGCTTTATACTTCCGCCACTGATCGACAATGTTATCTCCTTCAATCGCGAAAACGAGTACTTTCGTAGGACGATACTCGTTTAGTTTCTTCTCCAAAAGATCGGCGAACCGTTCCTGCTCCCGGACACCCACACCCCAAACATACGAATCTCCATAGAGGGCAATTGTGAACTCATTGGTGGCCTGTGTCCCTAAAATGCGAGGATCTTTCTGTTCATAGATAAACTCTTCCAGCGCGAGCATGTCCTGAGCCCGGGTACCATATCCTGCTAATCGGTGATAGGTACTATCCTCTACCACCCAGTAACCATGTGCCTCTGATTTTTGAAAAAAGAACTTATCAAAAAAGTAGTGTTCAGCCACCCAATAACAGGCTGCCAGGGTAAAACAGACACTGACAGACAACATACAAAAAAGCGTAAATAGTTTAAGCGATCTTGGCATAGATGATGTTACAAACCTTCAATATCATCAATTGAAGGATAAATGTTGTAACGCTTTTGGTTAATAGGGATCTCGGAGCCAATATGAACTCTATAGTTATCGAACATAACAACTTCGTTCTCATTAACCACACGTACTGTCAGATCGGCCCAGATCACGACATCCTTGTATATAGGATGTTTCCTGATGTGTAAGTTCCCGGAGCTATCCTGAGTAATTTGCGTTGCTGGACTCACCTCTACCTTAGTAATTTTGACTAGCTGCTTGCCCAGTGAGTTAGTAACTGTATCTCCCACGTGGATCTCCTTTGCCAAGGTGGGAGCAATACTCCCCAAAAAGGTTTTGACATGAATCACCTTCTCCGTTGCATTTACTTGAGCAGTCCCGGGGACATCAGTCACGATTCCGTCAAACGTAACATCATGAAGATTGAACCTCATGGGAGTTCCATACATTAAGTTTTTCCCGCGGGCAGAGTACAGTTTAGTCCGGGTGTCGTAGGTGGCCCGGAGCCGGATATCCAAATAAACAACTTTGTTCTCCGGAGTAATTGAGTAGCTTTCTACATTTACAATCTCGGCGATTGTCCGTCCCACCACGTCCCTTTCCAGATCACCGACATGGAATCGCCATGAGTAATCATTTCTGGGGGTGTCATGTGCAGTCAGTACTTCCTGATTCGTCACTTTAAAACGAATAGTAATGTAGGTGGACTTCCGATAGAAGAAAAAGAAGAAACCGACCAGCACTACTACTGCTGCACTGAAGATGAGTGTGTCTACCCAGTGTAGCTTGCGTAACTTTTTCAGAATTTTTTTCATGCACTCCTCTTTCCTGCAGACAGATAATACCAGAACGCACCAAAACCAAGAACTAAACCCAAAAATGGGAACTCAACAATACCAATATGCGGTAAGAGTGTCCAGAAGACGAGGGCGACAAGCAGTCCACTGAGAAAGGTCAGTCTGTAGAACTGGGGTTGGCCCCTTTGAGCTGGGTTGACGATGCAGTACCTGGCTAACCAGAACAACGGTAACAAAAAAATCAGCAGTCCGATCAGTCCGATCTCCATCCACAACTGGATATATGCCAGGTGAACGACTGCGGGAAAGACGGTCATCACCCCATCCGGGAAAAGCCGTTGAAGGACATACTCATTGGTGCCTATTCCGTATCCGATAAAGGGGTTGGCAATGATCGCCTCTCTAGCTTCATTGACCATCCTGACCCGGATAGCTAAACCTGCACCTTGATAACCGGCATTCACACTCAACAAAATTCTGGGAATGATCCCAAATGCACTTAATGCAAATGCAACGACTCCATAGGCTAAGATTCTTCGGCGGCCGATTTTGCGTAACACTACCAAGATTCTTTTCTTATATACCACTCCGCAGAGGAAAAGTAGCAAGACTGCTCCGATCAATACTGATCGGCTCTGTGTAAGTAAAACCACAAACAGACCAGCCAGACCCGTTCCGATAAGTGGGACTGATTTTTTTTCGATACCATAGGGCAAAATCACCGACGACAAGAGTGCCGAAACAAAGGCTAACTGATTGTGGAACATGAAGGTTCCCATCACTCGGAACACTGCATTGTTTTCATCTAGTCCTGTGGCAAAGCTGCCCGAGCTATTTGCCTCAAACGGAAGTCCGGCACTTCGTTGAAACCACAGCTGCAGCACGCTGACAAAAAACTGTGTGCAGATCATAGCCGTGAGTGTCAGAACAAAAAATGAAAGAAACTTTGGGTACTTGACCAGCCCAAAGCAGATTCCCAGCGCCACAAAGTACATCATGCTGTACTGGAAAAGCCAAACTATCGACAGGGCTGGGAACGGAGAATACACCGTAATGCCATATAGGCAGTAACCAACAAAAAGCAACCATACCAATGTAATTGCACCCATTACCACTAACAGTCGCTGGGGGATCTTCCGGAAGTTTTTCAGTAGATCTCTTATCAGAGCTGCAGCTGCCAGCACAAAAAAGAAGCTGGCCATGTGGAAAAAATAAGCAATGGAGTAACCCTCATAGTATTGAGGTTCCAAAATTGCATTCCCTCGAATTACTTCTACGTCATATCCCTTATTAGGGTGAACAAACTGCAAGGTAAATATATAGGTCAGAAAAAAGCCCAAGAAAACACTTTTCAGATTTCTTGATAGTAGAATTGCTACAATAAGATATAGTAGGAAAAACTGTCGAATGCCGTCGATCAGACCAGTAGAAGACACAGCCACTGTGAGTGCGAACAGAACAGGAGTAAAAACGAATGGCCGATCCCAAATGCTATGTACTCGTTCGAGGCAGGAACGCCCTGCCGTACGTAGAACGCTGTTTGCGGTCAATACTTTGCCAAACATACTCAAATATAGTCATTCTATTTGTTGACGACGCCTCTGAATATAACAGAGAAACGAAAAAAAAGATCAACAAACAACTAGAAAGACATATTGTTGTATGGCGGAAAGAACGCTACTACTCGGTGCGCAACGCATACGAGATGATTCACACTTACTGTGATGATCCGGAGGGGATCGTCATTAACTTAGATGCTGATGATTGGTTTTCAACCCCCAGATCGGTGGAGAGGCTGGTACGGTTTTACAAAAAAGAAAAATGTTTGTTCAGCTACGGCGACTGTTATGTGTGGTCGGGCCAAGATAGTGGCCATACTGAGTGGTCCGACGAAAACTTTGCCAAGCTCAACTTTTCTTCGTTGCCACTCGCTTCCAAATACATGGAAGCATGCAACATTTCCTATACTAAAAAAGTGAATACCCGTCGGAACTTTCGAGATATCCCATTTGTGGTACTGCATCCCCGAAGTTGGAAAGTAAAAGCATTTCGCCTAATTCCTAAGACAGCATTTCAGCGGCCAGACGGAACCTGGTTACACTTTTGTGAAGACCAAGCAATCTTTTTTTCCCTGTTCGAGATGTTCCCAGAGAGATATGCCGTCTGCCCTCTTCCACTGTCGGTCTACAACCAAGCAAACCCGGCGGCTGACATTAAGCGTTATCGCCTAGAAACTCTTCGTGATGAAATAGAGATCCGGCGGAAACCCAAGTATGCAACGATTTCGCTATAACATTCACTGCTCCAAGCTTCTCAGTCTGCCAGTACTGGGCAACCTACTTTATCGGATGCAGCTTCTGATGGTGAAAGCAGGTCTCTCCACACAGTATTGGATCTCCCGAAAGGATGTTCCCCTGCGCGGACAGCTTCTGACCGAGATCGAAAAACGGGCAGTGATCATGTTTTGTTCGGCGTGGCAGCTCGGTCGCCAATTGGAAAATTTACATGGAAAGTATGTCTTTGATTACACAGGACCTCATCCCAAACACTTGTCTCTGACTGAGCTTTATAACCTGGAATGGGCGTTAATTCTGGCCCAAAGCGTTACTTCCCAGAGCATCAAGAAACTGGGAAACCTTCTCCCCCAAAGCTATCCTTTTTGGAGGCCGTATATTCTTTCAGTCCATCAGCAGCTGGACGTTCAGTGTGACTTTGTCCAACAGACCCTCAATGAACTTTTAGCCCAGGGTAATACAGTCATTCTGTTTAGCCATGTTCAACAGCCTGATACAGTGAAACAAGAACTTCGTAAGCATCGTCGTCTGATCTATTTCTCGAGTGTCTGTCCGTTGCGTACCTCTCTCTTGCCATTTCGACTGCAGAAGGATGTCCAGTCAGTGTGGGAGAGTATTGTTCGTCGAACCTTGTATCAGTATGCGCCACCTCAGCATCATCCGGTCTTGTGGTGTTTTGACCCTGATGACGCGAATATCTTACACTTTTGCCCTCCCCAGACCACGATTATTTTTGATTGTGTTGACTACTACACCAGTACCGACCAAGAGTTAAATAAGAGGGTCACTCGTGATCAACGCCGCTTGATAGACGCCGCTGACCTGATGTTTGTGAACTCCAGAACTTTAAAGAAGCTCCACTCTAAACAACGAATGGATAACTTGTTGGTTCCTCAAGGCTTTGACCAACAAACTTTTTTTGTGAATAGCAAAGGCAGGCGTTCAAAAACGTCGATTCGTTTCTTCCAGAAACTTAATCGCACCAAAACAAAGTATCGAGCAGTTGTGTCCTTCGCCGGGGCACTTTCCTATCGAGTCGACTATCCGATGCTCATAGATCTGATCAAACACTGTCCCAAGTATTTGTTTTGTTTACCGGAGACTGAACTTTCTTGGCCGACTGAAGATCAAGCTGTAGCTTGGCAGCAGCAGCTTCAGCACCTTAGGAAGCTACCGAATGTACTCTGGTTTCCCCGGCTGCAACGCAGTGAAGTGCGGGCACTTTTGGAAAAAACTACGGTCGGGTTGATCCCTTATGACACTTCCTTTGAGTTAAATCGTTACTGTTTCCCGATGAAGTTCTTCGAGTATCTGAGCATGGGCTTGCCTGTCCTTTCTACACCTATTCACGAGTTAAAGTACTATCCTCAGTTTGTCTCACTTGGAAAGAATAGTCTCGAACTACGCAAAAAGTTACACGTTTTAGTAAGAAAGCGAGTGACAAGTCAAACAAAAGAGGCCATGAAACAGTTGTGTTTAGAACACACATGGCAGAAAAAGATTGACGCAATTCTCTCTGCTATTGATCTCTATCAACGGCGGTACCACCGATTTGTGTAGCATATTGAGAGAGTTCCATAGCCGACTGTGGGTCTCTTTCTTGATAAAGCTGGGCTTGTCGGGAGAGCTGTTCCGCGAGTGGACCCTTCAGCTTGTAATTGAATGCATACTCCGGACCCATCTTTTCTTCCCATGCCAGGATAACCTTGCTATATGCAATCAAAACCTGGGCTTCTTGTTTTGTAGTTGAGGAGCTTTCCTGCCAGGAGGTAAGAATAAGCTCAGCGACTTCCCAGTCATACTCACCCATTCTTAGGATGTTATTCATCAACTGCTCAGCAATTTCCGGTTGTCCTTGAGCAAGTGCTTGCTGTAGTTGGAGAGATTCACCTGCATACAACGGCCGGGCATATCGAAACACAAAATCAGTATCGAGTATGTTAAGCAGGGGGAGAGTTTCAGAAATGGGAAGTTGCGCTATCTGCTCTAGGACAGGTAAAGAAGGATATAGAAACTGCTCGGGCTGGAGCGTATAGCTTAGCTCATAGAAATGTAGCGCTTGAATGGGGTTCTTATCCAGTAGTTGATTGGCCTTCTCTATTCCCAAAGCTGCAATGACACCATTTTCCGGATAAGAGTAGTTATCCAATAAGTTCCGGTTACTTCTTTCGATCCATGTTGTGAGCGCTTGCTCGGCCAGGTCGTTATCCTCCCCTTTCAGAGCAGCATCCACGTACTGGAAGTATCGGAGCTGATTATGGGGATCAAGCGGAATAGCAGTTTGTAGGTACTTTGCCTTTTGCGTGGAAGGAATATTAGCTGCTTGCGCCGCGGAGTCCCAAATCCGCGGATGGTGTCCATATAAAGTGAATAGGAAGTTTTGTGTTGAAGTAGAGATAAGCTCCGGCTGGGATAAACTGTTCTCTACCCGCCAGTATGCAAAAGGGAAAAGGGAGAGTGCTGTATCGTACTGTTTCTTTTGCCAGAAAAACACTGACGTCAGATAAAGTCCGGCCCAAAGCAGAGTACCTACTGCCAGCGTCGCAAAGTAAACCTTCACTCCCATGCCGGAAGCAGGAAGGAAGAATTGTGTGTGCTTGCGAGTAATCCAGGTACGAAACCGACGGACAGAAGCTCCCAAACTGCTTTCTTGCTTGACCTCACTGATCCAGCAAGCGGTGACAATCAAGAAAAGTAACCAAAGGCCTATCAAATGCAGACTAAAGTTGAAAAAAGACTCCAGAATTACTGCCAATACAGCAAGGGCAAAACAGAACGACAGCCTCTGGTGTGGGAATCGCAGTTGATAGAGTCCCTTCCGAATGATCCAGAAGAAAAAAACCAAGAAGAGCAGCCCTCCCAACAGTCCGTACTCAGTGAATGCTTGGAGGAGCTCATTGTGAGCGTAACCAGAATACAGTCCCTCTCTGCTTTGGAGTCGAAGAGAAACTAAAGAGAACGTTCCGCCACCCCATCCAGTCAGCGGACGCTGGATCAAAGCTTGGAGAGCCTGTCTCCAGTACTCAGGTCTCAGTTCCTGATGAAGAGGTTTACAAAGCTGCGCTTGAAAAACCGGGTACGGACAGTCACCACTAGTCGTCATCACTAACGACCAAGCAAGAGAGACAGCAAGTAACACTCCGAAAGAAAGAAAAAGTAACCCTGCCCCTAACTTCTTCAACTTTTTATCGGCAGTGGTAAACCACAGCACTCCTACCTCGGTAACTCCCAAGACAATACCCAAGCGGGCAAAGGTCAGTAACAAGCTGCCAAATACAAAGACTATTCCCAGCCGAGCAAGCCAGCTTTTCTTCTCTTCTGCTGTCCACCAGAGCAAAGGTAAGGCTAGTAAGAATAACACTGCTGCCTGGTTGTGGCCGTACATCGCTGTCAATAGCGTGGTACTGGGAAGATATGATGAAAGCTGAGGAACTGCTGTATAGAGGAAAGTCAGCGCACCGAGGCACACAGCCAAGGTACTAACACCTAGGGCCATGGCTGACGTAGTCAACCACCTTGGGTTTCTGAGAAGCGTAAAGACGAACACCAGATAAGAGAGCGCATAGAAGATAGCAGCGTTGACTGTTAAAGGGATGCTTATTGTGGTCAAGAGTGACAGGAATGTGATCCCGACCAAAGCTCCGAACAGGTAGATCGGTAAAATAAACTGTGAGACTCTTTCAAACTTAACTTCCCGAATAAAAAATAGCTCTAACAGCGCCAATAATCCAAAAAGTGGAATGCCAAGTGTTGTTTCCCCAAAAATTAAGAGCAAGAACAGCAAACAAAAAAAAATCAAAAAGTAGATGGCTTGCGAGCCTGAATACATCAGGTAGATGGTATCATCTCGCTGAGATACTCATCAACGGAATCCAGCTTACGCTTCCATGTTTGATTGAGGGCTATGTTCCGAAGCTTTTGTTGTTGATCTTTCGACCATTTTACTTGGAGGGCCTTTTGAATAGCCCTGGAAAACTGTCGAGATGTATTACCAAAGAAAATAAACTCTTTATAGTCTAGTAAGGAAGGGATGGGCGTTGAGACTACTGGTCTTTGTGCAAAAAAGTACTCCATGATCTTCATCGGGAAGCAGCACACATTAAACTCCCACTGTAAGTCATAAGGAACGATCAAGACATCGCATTCTTTCATCATCGGAAGCAGCTGATTTCTTTTCAGTAATTGAATCCAAGTCACATTTGTTTTTCTCAGTAGCTGATCAAGTTTTTTTTCGCTGGCCTCACTCTGGCCTACCGATTGATCTTTTCCTCTAGGCCCCACAAATAAAAAATTCCACTCAGGATGCTGCTGCGTGACTCGCAGTAACATCTCTACATCCAAACGTTGGTTCACACCGCCGAAAAAGCCGATCAACGGACGTGTTTCTTTTCGTAGTTTTTGCAACTTCCTCCGAACTGCCAAAGGAGGCTGGGTGGGGGTTTTGAATCCCTGGAGATCAAAGCCCTGAGGGACTTGCCGCGGAGCGATCTGTGCAAGTGGCTCTATCCGCGACAAAACGGGCCGCGTCAGAACTGTAATGCTACGGGCAGCTTGGATTAACAGCCGCCGCTGCTGGTCAAGCTTCTGCCTTGATTGAACATCCATTGTCGTATGCCAATCCACACAGTCAAAGTGGAGATGCCAGCTTTTAAAGAAAGGCAATACGTCAATATCCTGGGGATGAAAAATCCATAGTATCCGCTGAGCGTCTGGTTGTTGCCTCCCGATAAGTAAGGAAAAGAGCAAAAGATTAAGCTGAAGATTAAGATATTTAGAAAATGAGAACCTTTGGAAAGGCAAAAACTGGAATACACCTAAATAGATTGGCTGTCTGAGAGCCTTTAGTTGATCTGCAGTTCGGAGCGGAAGGAAACTTCGCGCTTGTGTAACTCCATTTAACCAATGCTTCCATCCGGTTTTTCCTCGCCAGCTTTCCCCAAGAGCCAGTATAATGACCACATTTTGAGCAGCTAGCTCGCCTGCTGTTCGAAAAACAAAGTCGCAAATGCCTTCCGGGCGATCATACGTCGGAATACAAACTAACTTATGGCTCAAAAATCGTCGGTGTTGCAAGCTACTTTTCATTCCCTTCTCCCTCGATGGCAGCTCAACAAACTATATCACCTCATCACTGATAATTCGTACCAGTCGGTACCGTGGGTGACGCTGCTTTTTTGCGCACTGAGCGCCGTCTTACCCAGTAACAAGCTGTTCTTTGTTGTGGCAACACTCTATTTTTTGGCGTTGGTTTACATTACCCGTTCAATCTATAAAGCACTCTTTTTTGCCTTCATTCCGTTTGGGATGCTGAACATTGGGCAGATCTACATCACGACTGTTATTCCGTTTAATCAATTGAAAGGGACCACCTACTATGAAGGGCGACAGCTTTATTTTCGGTTCTCTCCCTTTTTCGTGTTGGGCATAACCTCAGCCGTCCTGCTGATGTTAGAAATCATTCGGCGAAAGGGTCAACATATCTTTACGATTCCTCACTTGTTTGTGCTAGGCAGTGTTCTGTTTAGCCTTGTATCTGTTTTTCATACTGAGCAACAGCCACTCTTCTCACTAGCGACTGTACTCGGGACAGTTGGCTCGATTTGTTGGATCCTACTTGCCCAGCTTCTGCTGAAAGATTCTCGTTTTCTGGAACAAACAAAGATTCTGAAGACATTTTTACTCGTTCTGATCCTGATGACGTCGCTCCAAACCGGCGTCGCACTCACTCAATACGTTAAACGGTCGACCCTCAATCTACGTATCGAACAGTCAACTATCATTCCCACCTTCGGCCAAGGTGCTGACGAAGATGCGACACAGTTCCGACCTATTGGTCTCCAAACACATGCCAATGATCTGGCAAATGACTTACTTATTTTCCTCTTCACAGGTATTTTGCTCCTTGAGTGGCTGCGCTCCCGGAAACAACATTTCCCCTGGTGGTTTGAACTTTTTTTCATCACTGAGGCAGTGGTCGTGATTGTGCTTACTCAGAGCCGGACTGCTTACCTAGCTCTTTTGGCGAGTAGTCTGTTTTTCTTTTTTGCTCAGCGACAAAGAAGCCTTGATTTGATCAAGGAGTTGGAGAAACATCTGAGACCGTTTGTTTTTGTCCTAGTTATTGCCGCGCTACTTTTCGTTCCTCTTGTCTCACGAAGACTTCTTTACTCGCTCAATAGCTTTGGGACCGGTGGCGGCTTTACTACCAGACAACAGCTGGAAAAAGAAGCCATCCTCCTTGTCCAAAAAAATATACTGTGGGGCGTAGGACCTGGAATGTTCATCCCTGCTGCCTTCAAAGAAAATCCTCAGGGCATCATGCGGTACTTTCCGGAAGCTGTGCATAACGGGTACCTGCTCTTTATTTCTGAGCACGGACTCCTGTCATCAATCTGCATACTTCTCTTCTTTTACTTTCTACTCAAAGAGTATGAGAAGTACCCTAATACGATGTTGCGAACTGTGATGCACACCGGCTTGATCAGCATCTTAGTGATGATGTTGCTTCATCCTTTTCAGAACTTTATTACGCTGTTTGTCTTGATTTCCTGGTTGTTGGTGTATATTCAGCAAGGAGCAAAGTATGAACCTAAAAAGTAAGCCGCTGCAGACTATTTGGAAAAGAGTGCGTTCCCTCGGTTGGATTGACCTTATCGGCGTATGTATTTTTCTGGGCATACTGAGTGTCGCTTTCTTTTTCTTTTTACGAAAAGCCGACTATGCGTACATCACTCTTCGTGTCTCCCAATCCGATAACATGAATCCCTACAGTGATCAGGCACCTGTTTGGTTTATTGAAAAGATTCAGCCCGGCTTAAAAGAGACTGACGGCCTGGGCAGGGACAACGTCGTGATTGAAAAAGTTCATCGTTTCAAATCTTCTGACTTGAATCAGGATTTTTACGTCGACCTCAAAGTCAGATCTGTCTACAACTCCAGAACTAAACAGTTTACCTACAATGGATCCACCTTGCTGATCGGCAGCTACCAGTCTTTTAAACTTCAGGGAATTCAGCTTTCCGGAGTGATCGTCGATGTTCGCGAGCAAGATACACCGCGTGAAGAAAAAACCTTCCTGGTGGAAGGGTACGTGAATCCGGCCTACAACGACGAACAGTATAGTGTGGCCAACACAGTGGTGGACGGTATCAAGAACTATCTGGCCGACACATTGTTTACCGGTCTCAAGACAGTCGACGTAGATGGTCAGGCCACCGCCGAGATTATTAGTATTCAAAAGCGTCCAGCTAGACGTCAGTTTGTTTCCGGATCGTCCTTTGTGAGCGTTCCCGATCCTGAGAGACAACGAGTTGAGATGACTTTAAGAATCAAGGGGGTCAAAATTAATGATGCCTATTACTACAAGAACGAAGCACCCATTGTCGTAAACTCAACGATCTATTTGACGTTCCCTCAAAGTAATATCAACTTTACCCTTACTCATTTTGAGGAAGAAAAAAAGTAGAAAAATATTTCTTTCTCACTGTGATGAAGAAGGTTCTGTGCTTACGTCGTTGCTGCATAACCAGCTAGAACCGGCATCATTCTCTGTTTCTTTGCGACAGCAGTGTTCAATGTTTCTCTCTCCATTCTGGTAGTAGCTGGAGACCGTGTAAGCTGTTTGATTCTTTAGAAAAATTATCTTCTTCTGCTGGAGGCTGGAACATGAGATCAAAGGGCGCGCAACCAGTTCAGACTCAAACTGAGCTGACTCATTCGAGCGACTCATGATAGCAGGCAGCTCGTCCAGATTATTGGTATTCAGGAGTGTCAGCCAGGACCACGACGGTAAAAGAATGATATTGCTGCTCTCCAACGTTTCCCCAACCTCCACTTGCTCCTTTTTCAAAAACTCAATTTTTTGAGCCTCTTTTCTTTGAAGGTTGATTGTAGTCTTCCAAATTTCGACATACGAGCGGACCCAGAAAACAGACGTCAACCCGAGGAGTAATCCTACAGAAACTTTGAACACAGGTAAAGCTCGTTCTCGTATCTTTCTGTTGATTACCTCAGCACTGGTGCAAAAAAACATCACCAAAATCGGGGTAAATAAGCGAGGCAGAAATAGAGAAAGCCTTGGAAGGAACTGATAAAAGAAGAAACGCTGTGAGAGAAAAGGCATCACAAGTGAGATCGATACAATTAGCAGGCAGGGCAACACTACCAGCGCTCCCAAGTCAAAAGAACTTGTCCAGAATAGTGGCTTCTTCTTCTTTTGGAAAATCAAAACCAGACTGGCTGCTATTGCCAAATAGAACAGCACTGTTGCCAGTGACAGGGACACCGGCCCTAAAAAGTAGTTCGTTTCAAAACCAAGTAAAGTGAAGAATAGACTTGGAATGTTGAAGAAGCCGGGAATCGGAATCCAGGATGCTTCTTCAAACTGGCGTTTCACTGAAAAACCAGCCAAGAGAAAAAACTCCCCCAGACTCAGGATACTGAGTGCTACTGCCGGCCAGTGTCGAAAAGTTTTCTCTTTTAGGTCATCTGCTACTAGCCAAGCGACCACCCCCAACGTCAAAAAGAAAAATGCATAGGAGATCGCGTTCCCCAGCAAGAGGAGCGCGATCACCATCAGCAGATATTTTTTTGATCGATCTTGCTGAAAGCTTTTGAGTGCAATGTAGGTCAACGATGCTATTAAACACACTAGACCATACATACGGAGATGAATGCCCGTGAATACAAAAAATGGATCAAGGAACAGCGTGACTGCTAAAAAGAGAACGGCAGACGTGGCCCACTGTTGCTTTCTCACCCACCACAGCACACACACACCGCCCAGAAGTTGTGGTAACACGCTCAATAGCAATCGGAGAACAAACAGATTGCTGGTGAAAACCAGCAGACCCTTTAAGAAAATATACGAGAGTCCGGGATGAACATCTCTATTCTGAATCAGAAGCTCGAATGGAGTTCTGCTCCAGGAGAAAAGAAGCGAGAACTGTTCGTCCAACCACAAGGGATAGTGGGCGGTCAAAGTTATTCTGATGAAGAAGCCCAAGCCTATGATCAGACACAGAAAAAAAGTGACGAGTTTATGTGACATATGTTGAGAAAAGCGAAACCAACTGGTGTGTAACTTGATCGTCACTGAACTGCTTCAGGATCTTCTGTCTTGCCAAGGCTCGTATGCGCTGACGTTGTCGGACCGAGAGTTGCAACACTTCGTTTACCTTGTCGGCAATCTGCTTGGCATCTGCACTTTCAACAAGAAAGCCGTCCTTGCCATCTGTAATAACCTCGTCTATGCCTCCCAGTCTGGTGGTAATAACGATTAAACCACATGCCATCGCCTCTTTGACAGCATTGGGATGTACATCATGTACTCCCTCTTTGTCCTGAACTGAAGGAAGAATGAAGAGCTCTGCTGAGCGTAGAGTATCCTGTAGTTTTTGGTCGTGGGAGAGAGCTCCTACTAAGGAGACACTATCAGCAAGATGAACTTTCCCTATCTGCTTTTCTAAATCCGATCTCAAGCTTCCCTCACCGACGATGGTGCAGTGAATATGCTTATGTTTTTTCTTCAGCAACTGCATGGCATCAATCAGGTGGCTAAAGCCTTTTGCCTCTTCCAGTCGGCCGACGCTCACGAGGCGAGGAGCTTCTCTGGTAGGTTGTGCATTGGTAGTTCTTGGCGGCGAGAAGAAGCGAGTATCAATTCCTGGTGAAGAGATAACCACTGTTTTTTTCTGGATTGCGGCATTGCCTTTCAGTTGCTTCAGTGCAAACTCTCTCGAATACTCCGACTGGAAAATTACTGCTGATGCAACGTGCATTTTGCTTTCAAGATACCTCCGTTTCACTAAGAGGTAGTAGGTATGAAAAATAACTATAAGAGGCAGACCTGAAAGCCTGGCCGTACAGAGCCCAAAAACAAAAGATCGGTCGTCTTCGTGGACATAGACGACCTGAGCACCTCGCTGTTGAGCTTGATAGGCAGGAATTACAGCCTTGATAAAAATCTTTAGTGATTCCTTATCAGGAAAGTACCGCAATACTTCCGCTAAAAGAGAAAAGTAGCGAACTGGCTGGTGCAGAACCCACCAGATATGGGTAAAGAATAGTTGCCACGAGAGCGGCCCAAAAACTTTCGCAGGACAATCGAAGGCTGGAAACTGTGTTTTACCCACTTTGGGATGAGCTGAGCCGTTGCCCACTTTTTCCCGCCAAATTGTTCCTTTGACCCCTTGTTGTTGGAGCTGGTAGAGCTCATTAATCACAAAGGTTTCACTGAGTACCGGATAGCTGAACAAAAAGACAGCGATATGCATTTCCCCATCCTCATGATACATTCAGAGCCGATGAAAGCAGCGACCTCTGCTCGATCTACGTATCCGAAAATTAGTATCGTCACTCCATCCTATAACCAAGGACAGTTTTTGGAGCAAACAATTCGCTCTATTCTAGATCAAGGCTATCCGAATCTCGAGTACATTATTATTGATGGCGGCTCGACCGATGATTCCAAAAAAATTATCAAAAAGTATGCTCCCCAGCTGAAGTATTGGGTCAGTGAGAGAGATCAGGGACAGGCAGACGCCATTAATAAAGGCTTCTCACATGCAACCGGCGAGATCATGGGCTGGCTCAACAGCGATGATATTTTGATGCCGGGCTCACTGCACTTGATCGCAAAGATCTTTGGGGAGCTTCCTCAAGTTGACTGGATAAGTAGTACTACCCAGACTATTACACAGCATGGTCATGTGCATCATCTCGGCCTCCGTCCCGTGTTCTTCCAGAAACTGATTGCTGCTGGTTGGTATCATGGACTGGGACTGGGCTTCTTAATGCAGGAAGGGACATTCTGGCGCCGCTCCCTTTGGGAAAAAATTGGCGCAAAGGTCAATCAACTTCATTACGGGATGGACTTTGAACTCTGGAAACGTTTTGCAGAGCACACTGCTCCATTGGCTGTACACGTGCCCTTGGCCGCGTTTCGTCTAAACCCCCAGCGCAAGTCCAAAGCTATTCAGCAGTACTATCAGGAGATTGGGGTTCAACTGCCGCTCTTTTTCACCTATCTAAGTAAAGGTCTACGTCTGGGTCTACAGTTACCTCGCAAACTTAGACTCACGCAACAGCTTTACTATGACTTGGGAACTGAACGATGGCAGTACACACCCGATATTTTCTCCCGACTGACCGGAAAAGATCAACCAAAGAGCTTTGAATAGAACTTCATGCCTTGGTATTGCGCACTTGGGTAAAAAAGATTCTCAGTAAGAAAAGCGGCGTAATAACTAAATATCGCTGCCAGAGACGGCGGGGCTCATTGATCAAACGGAACAGCCACTCTAATCCGTTTCGTTGCATCCATCTGGGCGCCTGGTTGACAGTCCCAGCCAGGAACGGAATCGCTGCTCCAACGCACCAATAGGTAATCGGCATTTTTAATGTATCCCGCAGATACGTTCCTAGTAGTACTTGATTCGGTGAACCAATTCCGATCCAGACAAACTTCGGGACAAAGCCTTTGATCAGCTTGCCGAGTCGTTTCCGTTCCTCGGGATCTGTGCTATCCCCAACTAAGATCAGTTGGGCTGTTTTTTGTTTAATTTTTTGGTGAAATTTTTTGGCAAGCTCTTCATAGACCGTTAGATTCGGGCAAAGGATAGTGTACTTTGCGTTGGGATAGCGATCTAAAGTAGCAGCCAGGATATCCGGACCATACACCCGTTCTACTTGTTGTTTGACCTTACCTCGGAACCACCAGACCAGCGGCATTCCGTCTGTCGTCAAAAAATCTACCTTCTGGTAGGTACTGGCAATCGTGGGATCGTTATCGACTCTAGCTAAGTCGTAGAGGGTACACGGCAATACCACCTGCCCTCGGGGGGACTTATTATTCCATAGCTCATCCATGACCATATTGAAGGGACCAACAATGAAACACAGATTGACAGTTCCACAGCTGAGACTAAGCCGAAGAGGTAGTGAGTTCATGATAAACGTAGCTCTACATTGTTCTTAAAAGCCCGGCCTGCTACACACTCTGGATACTGCCATATCCCATTCTGAAAAAGCAATGGCACTTGAGAGTTATATACAGTAACGGCTTCTATTTTATCTGGTGAAGACCATGAAAGCGACGTAGGTGAAGTTACCACTTGCCAAAACTGAGGCCACCGCCAGTTACTCAGTTGAAGTGCATAAGGGATATCAACGTAATACAGCAAACGTTCTGTGGGAACATATTTTTCAAGGATACGTCGAACTAAAAGATGATCTGCATGCTGTCCTACTCCGAGCGGACAAACAACTACCGCCTCTGTTTTGACTTCCTGCTGGAGCCTAAGCTCCAGTTGAGACTGCCAGGAGGCTGAATCCTTAATCGTTCCGGCAAATAACTCTTGGTGAGTCTGATAAGTAGGAGTAGAGTCCTGTTCACGGAAGCCAGCGTCGACCAGATTCAGCCACTTATAACTAGCCACTCCTAACTTTCCCATGCTTTCTCTATCTTCTTGTCCACGTACCTTTTCAAACTCTGTTACCGACTCTACATGGCCTTTTTTCATGAACTCAATAGAGTCCTTTGAGAGGTGCTCTGCTCCGAACCTCGTAAAAACGGTTATGACTTCTACTTTCATACCCTTTTTTGCCCAAGCCAGAATATGCTCTCCGCAGGACAAGCTGGCATCATCGAAGTGGGGTGAAAAGACTTGAATGTTTACACTCATTTTTCGGCCTGATCAATAAGGTGATGTGTCATGATGTAATCATAGAGGATCTGGGCAAAGAAACGGTTTGCAGCTGCAGAGGGATGCTCTTCTCTCTTGCTGACTGTGTAGTTAACTCGAAGCTCTTCACCGCTATCCGGCTGATCCGCTAAGACGTTTTTTCCTGTTTTTTTCAACTCATTCACGTACTCGGAAAGTGCCGAAGTCTGCCAAAAGAAGCTATCAAAAGCAATATAGACAGCACGCTGCGTGGGTAATTTAGACAAAACTGTCTGGAACATACAGTAGTTCTTGGTATTTGGGTTAGTAAACGTTTCATCTACACGTTGGTGAAGATCATACGCTTGCGCATCAACCGGGTTTTTATCGTTGTATGGAAAGTCATAGATGGCTCTGATTTGGTCACAGCCATGTTCTATTTGAGCGTACGCATCTGGGTCATACCGATCGGCATTATTGAAGAGCAAGTCATTGTCCACGATCCCAAAAATAAAAAGATCCACATCCGGATGCTGTTCTAAAATAATTTGATACTTCAGATAATTATCAAATATATTATCGCCGGCCATACCATACGAAAGAATCTTAACTTTACTTTCCCCTCCGAGCATCTTTTCGAGTACATGGGTGAACCGGTCGTTTTCCCTGAGGCCTTGCCCCCACACATAGGAGTCACCGATAACTGCAATCGTAAAGCGATGCGGTGTCGAGGTACCGAGGACTGTCGGCTGTCTTCCTTCTTTTTTATCTTGAATAAATTGGTGAAGCTGAATCATCTCCGCCGCTCTTTTGCCAAAGGCCTCATACTTCCGACCAGGCGAAAAGTAACCATGAGCAGCAGAACGCTGGTAAAAGAAAAGATCAAAGTAGTAACGCTCGGCAACCTGATAGCAAACAACCACTGAAAGAGCCATGGAAAGTACGACCAGTCCCACACGAAAAAGTGGAGTCTGCCAACGATGAGACTCTATAGTTTTTATTGAGCTTTCCTGAATCACAAAAGCATGTAAATAAATGCACTTACCGGAGAAGCAGTTGTAAAGGTGACCAGGATGCCGAAGATGACAATCACGATCACTGGTGGAATAAGCCACCACTTTTTGTTCTTCATTAAAAATTGGAACAGCTCTTTATACATGCTTCCTCCGTGATCTAGTTGTCTTTACTTTTTTCGATAAAACTCTTTTTCTTTTTTTCCTGATGACAAATTGATCGAGTACTAAAACGTCAATGTCAGTATGCAGAAAACAGTTGATCGCATCTCTTGGAGTACAGACAATCGGCTCTCCTCGAATATTAAATGATGTATTAATAATAACTGGTACACCAGTTTTTTTCCTATACTCATCGATCAAATCATAGTATAGCGGATTATCATCTCGATGGAGAGTCTGGAGACGACCAGTTCCGTCCACGTGCACCACCGCGGGGACGTCTCGTTCTCCAATCTTAGGTTTGAATGGATAAACCATCAGCATGTACCGAGCGGACTTTGGTAATTGTCGGTCAGACTTAAAGTAGGTTGAGGTGTACTTCTCTAAAATGACTGGAGCAAATGGCCGGAAGAGCTCTCGATGCTTAACTTTTTCATTAATGATATCGCGCATCTCTACTGTGGCAGCCGAAGCCAGAATGCTCCGAGAACCCAGCGCACGTGGTCCCCACTCCATTCTGCCTTGGAACCAGCCGATGATCTGCTGGTCGGCGACCATCTTGGCAATATCTTTGGCTAATGTGCGTTTACTCTTTACAAACTCATACTTTAAACCAGCCTCCTTGAGCGCGGTTTGAATCTCGTACCAGCTGAAGGAAGGTCCCAAGAAAGGGGTGAACTCTTCCGAAAATTTCTTATGCAGCTGAGCTGAGGCTTTTTCGTTTAGCCGGGGCAGACCGAGCTCCTCCGGATGAAAGCGAAGGTACAGAGCAGCTCCCATGGCGCCGCCAGCATCACCTGGATCCGGCGGGATAAAAAGCTTTTTGTATGGAGTTGAGCGCAACAGTTTGCCGTTCATGACCGAGTTCAGCGCGACACCACCGGCTAGACAGAGGTGTGGAGTGCGGTGGTGTTTGTACTCAGCATTCAGGATATGGAAAACAATCTCTTCAAGTTTGGCCTGAAGGGATGCCGCAATGTTCTCGTAGTGTCGCTCCATCGGACTTTCCGGTTTGCGAGTGGGGTAGCCCAACAACTTCTCAAGCTTCTCTGAGTACATGTGATCCGACCAGCTGAAGTCAAAGTATTCCATGTTGAGCGAAAAGCTTCCGTCAGGATGCAAGGTTATGAGCTGATCAAGCTTGTCCTTAAAAGGCTCAGGGTCACCATAGGCGGCAAGTCCCATCACTTTATACTCTGCGTCGTTCACCGAAAAACCCAGATACGCAGTCATCGTGCTGTACAACAGCCCGAGTGAGTGAGGAAACTTTATCTCCCGATCAATCGTCAGTTTTTTTCCTTTTCCATAGCCGACCGTGGTCGTTGCCCACTCTCCTACTCCATCTAAAGTCATAACTGTTGCTTCAGGGAAGCCGGACAGATAGTAGGCGCTTGCTGCATGGGCTAGGTGGTGTTCAAGATAAAAGACTTTTCCGTAGTAGTTCAGTTCATCTTTCAGAACTTCTGAGATCTTCAATTTGATGTTCAGCCAAGAGCCAAAACTGTTTTGATACACCCCGTAACTTTTGGGGAAGTGCTGAAGATGTTGGTGGATCACCCGATCAAACTTAATGATCGGCTTCTCATAAAAAACGATTGCATCAAGCTCATTAGCTGCCAGCTTTCCTTCATTTAGGCAGTACAAGATTGCTTGCTTCGGAAAGTTGTTATCATGTTTTTTTCGAGTAAAACGCTCTTCAGCTGCAGCAGCCACGATGGTGTCATCGACTATTAAACACGCAGCCGCATCGTGATAGTAACAAGAGATTCCTAAAATTTTCATACGTTCCCACTCGCTAGTACATTGATTTAATGTCAATAGGTCGGCCGTGTTTTTCCCAAGTTGAAGTCACTCCCTTCTTTTCAAGAAACTCTACGCCCATTAACTTTGCAAAGATGGAAGTCAGTCCGAACCCCAACAGATAGATAGCTTGGAGAAAGATCCAGGTAAAGACTCGCTGTTGGAGAAGACGTATTTTTTGAAAAAAGGAAATGATTTGATTCCACATATGATTTTTTATCCCTTAATATGCCCTATTTTGCCACATTTTGTGGGCGTCTTCCCATCTCCTCGTAGCCTTGGCGCGAACGTCTGGTGGTATAAACTGCGTTGAGAGCTTTGCAGGAACTCGCCAGCTATTCGCCCAGATGAAACCATAACTGAAAACCGGGTCCGTTTTACGTAACCTTACCTCCTGGAATCGTATCTCGCCAGCCTGAATTTGTTTACTGAGCTCTTCGTTATCAAAGAAAATTGGCTGCTTCTTTCCTTGGAAAGCATTCCTAACCATCTTTCTGGGTGCGGGAAAAATTCCCCACTCTCGTTCAACAAATAGGTGCTCCTGGAGTCCAGAGACGAACAGGACTCCGTTATTTTTGAGGAGCTCTGGGCTGGAGGCCTGCTGCAACACCGGAACCGGGGCCTGCAAACTTTGCAAGGTATCGATCAGCGTTATGACGTCTAAGCTGTGCGGTCGTACCAGACGCAAAAAATGCGCATCGGCACAGATACGGATGACGTTTCCCCCAGAATAGAATGCCTTGGACAGAAAAAGATTACTAAAGTTCGAGTCCAGCGAGATGATCTTTAACTTCGGATACGCCTGCTGCATCTCAGTAAAGTTGTTGACTATCCCGGAACCGACATCTAACCAGAGGATCTTTCGTTGACGCTGAGGTCGCACCAGCAAGGCTGCTAGCGGAAAGTGAATCGCCAATGCATCCTGCCACTCATCGCGGGTAAAGTAGTATTTCACCAGATGTTTTGGCAGGAAGAGTGATAGAAGCCTTGCGCACTGCACCTTGCCGATCTTTTGGAGAAAATCGGTTGAAAGGAATCGGGAGAGTAAAGGTTTACTCCGTTTTATCCATATCTGCTCGGGATGAAACTTTCTTCTCTGGGTCAAACCTAAAAGAACAGCCGCCGTGAAATCTTTCTGCCGGAGATAATCAAGAATTTGCCGATTTAACGGCTTAAAGAGATACAGCATCCCTTCAATAATAGGGAACTCATCACAGTTACAGACGAGCGAGCCGAAAATGATCTGCTGGCCGTGTTTTTTCCAGATTGCACCGATTTTGAAATGTTCATAACAGAGTGGGCACTGAAGAAGCTTGACGTCACTAAGTAGCATGGTCGTTGTACCACTGCGCTGTTCTTTGCAGACCGTCCTCCAAAGTAATAACCGGCTGCCAACCAGTCTTGCGTGTCAGGCGTGAAGAATCAAGCCACGACCGTCGCTGTTCCGTAAGGGAACGATCCTGATAAGTAATGTTTAGTTTTTTCTTAGCAAGAGAAGCACACAGCTCTGCAAGCTTGTGTGTAGTAGTAGGAATGCCGGTACCTACGACAAAAACGCCGGTGCATCCATGTTCTGCTACTGCTACATTTGCGGCCACCACGTCATCGACATAGATATAGTCGCGTTCATGTGTGCCGTCTCCGTAGATAACAAGTGGCTGACCCTCACTGAGGAGACTCATAAACCTTGCAACCACCCCCGCTTCACCGTCCAAAGACTGCCTGGGTCCGTAGACATTCGCATAGCGCAAGCTGGCTACCTTTACTCCGGATTGTTGACTGTACCAATTCCAATACAACTCAGCAGCATACTTCGCGGCTCCATAGGGTGAGACTACGGCGATCTCCGAACCTTGGTGGTACGGAGGATTCTCTAACCCACCGAAAACAGCCGAAGAAGAAGAGAAAACTATCTGAGTAGGGTTATAGCGATCAGTATCCGAGAGTTTGAGACAAGCTTGGATGAGGCTGAGTGTGCCACCAATGTTACTTTGGGCATCTTCCAGTGGCCGCCTGAGGGCAGCTCTGAGTTGAGAATGTCCCGCCAAATGGTAAATAGTTTTAGGCTGATGAGTAGAGATAATTTTGATTAATTGATCATTTTTATTCAGATCCATTTCATAAAACTCAACACCCGAAGGAAGGTTCGCCTTCTGCCCACTACTCAAGTCATCAATCACGATGACTTTCTTCCCTCGTTTGACCCAATACTCCGCGAGATGGGAGCCGATGAAACCGGCTCCACCGGTAACCAAAACAGAAGCTGTGATATGTTTCCCGTTCATTACTTCCAAGTCTTTCTGTAGGCGGCTACGACTTCCTTGCCACCGTCCAGTTTAACTTTCCCTTTCTCTAACCACACAAAGCGTTGATAGTGGGGCTCAATAAAACTCATCACGTGACTGACAGTGATGATGGTCTTATTCTGGTGAAAGAACTCCTCAATACGGTTAAAGCATTTCTTCTGAAAGTTGGCATCACCTGTGGCGATCATTTCATCAAGCACCAGAATGTCCGGATCTGCGTGGACAGCCACGGAAAATCCGAGTCTGAGCTTCATTCCCTCTGAGTAAGTAAAAAGCGGGGCATCAATGAACGAACCGATGCCGGCAAACTCAATAATTTGGGGTGTCCTCTCTTTAATCTCAGAACGCGACATTCCGACTAATAATCCATTGAGCGCGATATTTTCATATCCAGTCAACTCTGGATGAAAGCCGGCTTCCAGGTCAATCAAAGAAACCACTCTTCCATTAACCCTCACGTCTCCCTGTGACTGCTTAGTGACTCCGCAGATAATTTTAAGGAGAGTGGTCTTGCCGGAACCATTTCTACCAATGATCGCCACCTTCTGCCCCTTGGGAATACTTAGGTCGATTCCGTCAATCGCCATGAACTGCTCGTTATATGTCTGCCCAAAAAACTTTTCTACAAACGTCGGTTTTTCGTGGTGGAGGGTGTAGCGTTTTTTGACTGAACGAAGCGAAACCGCCAACGGGCCGATTAACTCAGTCCTGGGTTTGGAAACTGTTTTTTGACTCTTTTTTCTTGTTGTTCGCTTTTTTGGTTGTTGCTTTGGCATAACTAGACCCAGTCATCAAAGTAAGGTGCTTCTCGTATAAAGATCCAGCAGCCTAAAAAGAACAAAACGACTGATAAAAATACATCTAAGATCACTAATTCAGGATCATACACAGGCTGCATTAGAACCACTGCATGGAAAAGTTCGATTAGGCCGGTCATCGGATTCAGGTATAGCAGGGAGCCAAAGAACTCCGGGAGGAGTTGCAAAGTGTAGACAATCGGCGTGGCATAAAACCAGAGTGGCATAACTGCTTGCACTAAAAAGTTGACGTCACGATACTTGACGTTCAGTGCTGCAAACAGCAAAGAAAAACCCGTTGTCAGCAAAGTTAACCAGCCAATCAAGGGTAATGTATAGAGGAGCCGAATCGAGTAATCAGTTAGTTGAGTAAGTGAATAGTGCTCTGTGACGACTTTATCACCGATCAATACCAGGAGGAGCAGCATCCAGGCGATCATCATATGAAACAGGTTAGAGAAAACAACGGCAAGGACGATTGATTCGCGGGGAAAGTTGGATTTTTTAATCATGCTCCGCTCATTAGTCATAATCGGAGTGTTCTTCATCACTGAGTATGAGAAAAAGTTCCACGGCAGAAGGCCGGTAAACAGAAACAGAAAGTAGTTATCCACTCTGACAGGCACAAAAAACTGGAAGATGAAGCCGATCACCAGCATCTGCAAAACCGGGTTCAAAAAAATCCACAGAAAACCAAGGACTGCCTTTTTGTACCGAGCTTTGATTTCTTTGAGAGTCATTGCCCATACAAACTCAAACCAAAATTGATCTAAAAAGTGGTGCTTCATAAGTAGTGGGCAAGCAGAACCATTTTCGTCACTGAAATGTACTGTATCAAACTAAAAATGTCGATGGCTGTGCCTTCAATAGACTAAGAGGTTTTGGGAGGATACTTGAAACCGAGCTCTTCAAGCAGCTGGGGAGTTGCACCGTGTTTATATGCATACTCGTGGAATTGATCGACCACCATAGCAGTAACGTCACCAAGTTCAAGAATTGCTTCGGCTGTTTCTCTTAACTCACCAGGAAACACAACCCACTTACGAGTTTCCATGACTGAGACATCTGGTTTAAAGTGGGAGTGAGGCTTGAGTACCAAAACTGCTGTCCGTAAAGATGCTGGTGAGTACTGTTCAAGATAATTACAGACCAGCTCCAATGTATCCCCACTGTCACAAATCTCGTCTAAAACAATAATATGTTTACCTTGGATATCCACTGACAGTTCCTGACTGACAAATGGTTTCTTTACTTGTTGAAGATTTTGGTATGAGCTGACCACCAGAGTAGCGATTGGGACGTTCAGCGCATCCGAGATAATCTTTGACATCACCGCCCCACCGCGTTGAACTGAGATGAGGTAGTCAATCTTCTGTCCTCCGTAGAGCTGGTTAATTTTTATCACCAGATCAAAACAATACTTTGAAAACTCTTCAAAACTGAGAAATAAAAACTCAGGCATAGTAGACATCCTTTTCGGTATGTACGCGTCCTTCTAATTGGTGAAATAACTCTAACGCATTTTTGATCGCTTGATCCATATTAAAGTATTTGTAATTTGCCAACCTACCCACAAAGTAGATGCCCTCTTGAGAAAGTTGCTCGGCGTGACGCCTATAGTCTTCATAGAGTGATTGATTTCTGGCATTGGGTACTGGGTAGTAGGGTTCACCGTGGCTGATGCTGTACTCTTTGATGACTAAAGTCCTTCTTTGGTGAGCTATTCCTGGATCTACTACCTGAGTAAAGTGCTTGTACTCGACCGTCCGTGTGAACGGAACGCGCAAGCTGGGATAGTTGATGACTGCTGCGGGCTGCCAGAACGTTTTGCGGGAAGGAAGTTCGTACCATTCCGGCTCAAAACGGAGCGAGCGGTACTCCAGAGTAGAACCGAGTTTTTGCTGAAACTCAAAGAACTGGTCAATCGGCCCCGTGTAAAAAATCTTTTCAAAAGGATGGTTGGAGCTCCCTCGAGAAGTCCTGCGTTCCTGATTAGACTGTTCTATCTGCTCTTTCAAGTCAAAGTAGTCAGTATTGAGCATCACCTTGATGCGAGGATGTCGGAGCATTTTTTCAAAGAAGCTGGTGTAACCATGCTTTGGGAGGTACTGATACTTATCAGTAAAGTAGCGATCATCGGTACTCAGCCGCAGTGGGATGCGACCGATCACCGAGGCATCAAGATGCTTGGGGTGTCTTTCCCACTGTTTCTGGGTGTAGGGAAGAAAAAGTTTTTGATACAGGACTCTCCCGAATCTCGAAAGTCCTAGCTCTTCACTGGTCCGCGGCTGGTGTGGATATGTTACTTGGTGCTCATCCAGCCAACATTGCATCTCATCAGGTGTCTGAATATCTGTCTTGAATAGCTTGTTGACCGTATGAATGTTGACCGGCAATGGCACATACGTCCGGCTAACTTTGGAAAGCACCCGATGCTCATAGGGAACCCACTCACCAAAGCGGTGGATGTATGTGTTTACCTCTTCATCATTTGTATGGAACAGGTGAGCTCCGTACCGAGAGACACGAATTCCGGCACTATTCACTTCGTCATAGCAGTTGCCACCGATGTGATCCCGCTTTTCTAAAACCAAGATCTTTTTACCGATGGCTGCATAACGTTCTGCCAATACCGCGCCCGAGAGTCCGGCACCTACTATAAGAATGTCGAAGTCCTGCCACATGCTCTGGAGTGTACCATCGATTATGTAAGTGTTTCCCTCTTGACCTCATATCTTCATTTCCCCTACAGTTAAGTGGAAGCGAAATCGTCGGTTTTTGCATGTCAGACAATGTCGTGAAGCCCCAGGAAACTACTCCTGCTTCCACCTCAACACCAGCTGCTCCATTACCTCCATTGGCTCAGAGTGCTGTTGTTGACTCCGCAAAAGTTAATCCTGCGGGACCTACTGCTCCTAGTTCAACGGAAACCAGCAAAACCGATGTCGTACCTCCGACTGTTCCGGTTTCCACAGCTGGAACCACTCCGCCAGCCAGTAAGCCTCCTCAAAAAAGACGGTACCAACTGCTTTTTGCTGTTGTTGGTTTACTGATCTTGTTAGTGGGCAGCGGTGTGGGCTTTGTATTGATGCAGAGATCAGCCGAGATTCGGCAACAGGCTGCAGTCGCCTATGCGGACTGTCCGAACCATAATCTGAAGCACGGACAAACTATCTGTTCCGGATTTCAAACAATTCAACAGTGCCAAAATGGGGTGTTAGTTAATTACAGTACCTGTGGACCAGGCAAACGATGTGCTGGCACACCCAATGCAACTTGTGTTGACAACACAGCAAGCCCAACTCCTGCTCCTTCAGTTGCTCCTTCACCTGGCTCTTGTCAGCCACTGGGCGCAGCTTGTGATGATGTGACTAATCTATGCTGTACAGGTGGGACATGCCAAGGTGTAGGGACTAACCGACGTTGTGAGGCAAAGCAAGATACTTGTAATGACCCCAACAGTGATAATGATGGTGTCTGTGGTGGTAACCAGGGATGGCTTGGTTTCCGTTGTAACAACTTGACCAACGGTCAATGTTTGGAAAACTCACAAACCTTCAATAACTACCAGGACGCTTACAACTACGCCAGTGCAAATGGCTGTGGCCAGGTCGACGAGGTCTGTGTCGGAGGCTGGAAGAATCGTCAACTTTGTGGCTCCTTCCAGGTTATCGCCTCTAACTGTGGTGGCTCTATCCCCACTCCACAACCTTCACCACAACCGTCACCACGTCCTACACCGACTCCGGGAGTCACCCCATCACCGGTACCTTCACCTTCTATCTCTCCAACTCCAACCCCTGCTCCAGTCTGTGCCTACATTGCCGTCAATAAAGCCAATATCGTGGTCGGTGATAACGTCACCTTCACCTGTGGACTTATTCCAGGTGCCTCGAGGTATGAGTTTAGAGTCAGACTGCCGGACGGGACGATTACGAACGTGTCTCCAGAGGAAGACAACAGCAATATTTCTGAGTCTTTCCAGATTGCTCAACAGGGTGACTACAAGGCTCAGTGTCGAATCTGCGTAGGACCAGGTGCATGTCAGGAATGGGAAGCTTTATAAAAGAGTAATATGACGAATACAACGCCGGGAACCAGCCCAGTCGCTCCCTCACAGAATCCAGATGTGAAGGCACCGACTTCTACCGGCCCAACACCAGTAGCTCCGGTTACTCTACCGAGTAGTACTCCTTCGGCAGTTGGTATGCCGCCGGCAGGGATGCCTGTTCCGTCTTCAGTACCTCCAGTGCAACCAGCACCTCCCGCACCTGTCACCCTTGCTAGTCCCATGGGATCTGCCACTGGCCCCTCAGTCTCCATGAATGCTTCTCCAAGCTCCGACCTCCCAGCTGTTTCTTTGCCCACTACACCTGGCGGAAAACCGGAAGTTGCTCCTGAATCTACGGAGAAGGAACCGGAAAAGAAGATCGAGGATAAAGTGCTTGATGTTCCGACTCCGATGGCAAAACCACTGACTCCGCCTGTGGCGAATGCACCTGTTCCCCCTGTTGTTCCTCCTCCACTCGGTGCAATGCCCTCACCAGTTACCCCTCCGCCTGTAGAAAAAACAAGCCTAGGTTCCGACTCTGTGAAACCGTTGGCGGTCCCACCTGCAAACTTGGTTTCTCCAGTCACCGGGGCTGTCCCGACTACGACGGTCAAAGTGCCCAGCGACGCCAGCTCACCAAGTTCGGATTCGAATAACAAACCAAAGAAAGCTGGCGGCTCAAAACTGAAGTTTATCGCTCCGCTCCTGCTGTTCTTCTTCCTGGTTTTTGGTGGTGGAGTTGCCTTTTTCCTGAGCCAGCGACAACAGAACATTCAGAACCAGGCTTCCTCCCTGACCAGCAAAGGTGCGGTCGAGCAGATCAGCTGTGGTCAAATTACTGGATGGGCTTGTGATTCAGCCAACTACGCACAGTCGCTGAAGATTGCGGTCTACTATGACGAGTTTAAAGAATCAAATCTGCTGATCGTGGCAGATGCCAATGTGAATCGTGCTAGTGCTGCCGAGCAGTGTGGTGGTACGACCAATCATGGCTTTGTGATTGATATTCCGAGTGACAGAATCCCTGCCGGGGATCATCAACTCATTGTCAAAGGTATTCCTGTAGGTGCTGGCAACCAACTCAACACTGCCGACATGTTTAACTTCACTATGCCAGGTGGTGGAAGTGGCAGTTCTGCTACTGTCAGCTGTGGCTCAGTCTCCCAATCCTGCTCCATGACCTTTACCGCCCAGGCAGCTCCTGAGAACTCGATAGCCTGTGTGAAAGAAAGCTTCGCTGATGAACTGTCCAACACTTCCGGACAGTACACCTACAACACCCGCCAGACCAGCTTTGAGCCAGGTGAGATTGTCGTCTTCCGTGTGACGATGAGAAACACTGGTCAACAAGTGCAACAGTTCCGTTTGAGTGATGTCCTGACTGGGGAGAATCTTGAGCAACTTGACTTCGTTGACACCAGTTGCGGGAGCTATGACGAAAGCACCCGGACCATCACTGCAAACACCAATCCTGTGACCGGTGGTGACCAGATCATCTGTGGCTTCCGCGCCCGAGTCAAGTCGACCGTTACCACGGCCCTGGTGATTACCAATACTGCCAATATCACTTCAGGAGATCTTTCAGCGAGTTGTAACGCGCCAATTACTATCAGCATTCCAAGTGGGTCGCCTTCACCATCTCCATCACCGTCTGTCTCACCGACGCCAACACCTTCTCCGTCACCTTCGCCTTTGCCGTCTCCATCTCCAAGTCCGTCTCCATTCAGCTTGTCATGTGGCAGCAGCTGTACTGATACTTCTCAATGTGCCTTCAACCACAGCTGTGAAAACGGAAAGTGTGTACTGAATATCTGTACAGCAGGAGCCAGCTGTTCTGATGATCTCTGCCGAGCAACCAGTTGTGGTAGCAGCTGTTCAACCAATACTGACTGTCCTATTGATCACACTTGCAGCAGTGGCGTGTGTAAGCTCACCACTTGTGTAGAGGGATCATCAACCTGTACCAGTGACAGCTGTAGCGTCATCAATGTCGTAACAGTCACCCAGACTCCACCTCCCGTGGCGCAACCTTCTCCAGCTGTTGGCTGTAACCAGAGCTGTCAGACTAATGCAGACTGTAGCGACGGCAACCACATCTGTGTTGACACATCGAGTGGACGTCGCTGCCGCCTTGATAGCAACGTGGCAAGTGAGAGCTGTTCTCCAGCTGGTCAAGCGGTGGTACCTACACCGATGCCGCAGAGCTTGCCTGTCGCTGGAAGTAATGACATCCTGAAAGCGGTAGGCGTGGGTGCAGCTGCAGTGATCTTGGGAATTGTCGGACTACTCCTTCTCTAATTCGTTGCCTGACAGGATATAATCAGCTCCATTGAGCCGGTAGCTCAGCTGGTTAGAGCGGTAAGCTTATACCTTACTGGTCGGGGGTTCGAATCCTCCCCGGCTCACCATCAGGGACTAAGGCCGCAGCAAACTGCGGTTTTAGTCCTAAATATCGCACTAATTTTGGTGTTCCAGAAAGCAAATCCTGGTAAGTTGGCGTTTCTTCAAAAAGTAGGCTGAAATACTCTGCCTGTTTGAGTGGATTTTGCCCGTGTAGCAACAATTCTTCGAGGTGTTCCAGAAAATATCCTACGTTATCCATCACAACATCCATTTGAGTCTCCTTTCCTTGGTCTGATTTTTCTTGTTTGCTGTTTTCAAGTTGCGTGATTTCCTGCTCGACTTTTACCAGGTCTTCTTCCATATATTTAATTGCCACTTCAGAGGACAGATAGCGAATTTTCTCGGCGATAGCTTTGGCAGTCATTTTCAGTTCGGAGATTTTGGCTTCGATAGTAGTAGTATCTTTTTCCTGCTCATCCTGGCGCTGATTCCACAACTCCATAACGTGCGCTTTGAGCTTCTCGACATATTCTGGCGTTATGTCCAGGTTTTTTACAAAGTTTTCTATGGTTTGATTGAAGTCTTTGTTGGGTACTCGGAAATAGTGACCGCGTTTATTGCAATGATACGCAGGATAATATTTGCCGAGCCTGCCTCTTGATGCACTGCCAAACAGTGGCTTGCGGCAGTGTGGACATAGAACATGACGTTTGTATGGAAAATCCGGATTTTTGACCTGTTTGTTTAACAGCCAAGGCTTTGGTGTTTGTTTCCAAAACCGCACCTCTCCATTTTCTTCAACCAAAACTCTTTTGCCTTTATTGGCTTTGTTGTACAACTCTATAGATACCAAGCCTTCGAATTTACCCTTTACCGGTTGGCCTTCCGTCCATTTTTCGACATTAACACCAGCATAGATGGGGTTTTGAATAAATCTCCAGAATTGTTTTATCTTGAGCTTGTTGTTACCAATTTCACCGATCACTTTTGTTTTGTCTTTTGAGTCACGTTTGTACATTTTTCTGGTACGGAAACCCAACGCATTTACTTCGTCAACGATCTGTTCGTCATTTAAGGTACCCCTAGCGCGTAGCTCGAACATTTTTATAACCCACTCAGATTCTTCTGGATGAGGCTTTAATACCACACGTTTGCCGTGAGATGTCTCAATTTTCTCGTTCACATAGCCAAATGGCGGCTGCCTGACTCTAAATCCCAAACGAACATAACGGATTTCAGCTCCGATCATGCGGGTCATGATGTCGCGCATCTCGTCTTTAGCCCGTTCAGCTTCGAGTATTTCAGCCTTTTTAGTTGGACTGTAAATGCTCCAGTCATATTGGATGTTCAGATGTTCTAATGTATTTACTTCTTGGCTGCCGATAATGCCATAGATATCAACCAGTCTGACTCCATATTTAGTAAGTTGCATTTTCAAATGGTCATACAAATATGATCCACCGCGAGTAAACCGATCGATGGATTTGATTATGAAAAGCTGGATATCGTTTTTAGGATCTTTGCAGTAATCTATGGCTTCCTGAACAGGTTGTTCTTCTTTGGAAGCTGACTCCATAAAGATAAAGAATTTCTTGATCTTGATGTTGTGTGCTTGGGCAAACCGCTCAATCTGTTCTTTCTGCGCTTCCGGTGAATCGCCCTGCAAACCCTGCTTTACGGATGAAATTCTGATGGCGGCGACGGCATTTTCCTGAGCAGTTTGGCTATTCATACGTTTACCTGATGTTTATTAGTAGTTACCCGTACTATTCCGTTTTTCTGGTCTTCTATGATCCGGTCTACTATCAGATGGGCCAGCGTTTTTAGCCATTCTTCATTGTGGTCAGCACTCGAAGTTTTTGAGGTTTCAGATGTTGTTGTAATTTGTTTTACCCGTTTGTCTTGTCTCATACCTGCTCTATACAACTATCCATTATACGGATAGTATAGATACTTTCAAGTAGAGTGTCAAGGCAAAATATGGACCAATTTGGACTGTTATTTCTTTACTCTTGATGTGTTTTGATATAGACTGCTTGCTAATCTGCCTCTAGTAAAAAACTAAGGCAAAATGGACACTCTAAACACCAACCCACTGCTTCAATATCTTATCCCCAGCTTTGATAATTTGTCCTCTAGATTCCAACTGATTTTGTCCATTATTCCTTTCAGTGCGATTGTATTCGGGCTGACTATATTTTTACTCGCGATAGTAGTTTTTAGCGCAGCGCTTTACCTAGTCCACAAGTTTGTGCTCGTATATCTCCAGCTAAAGGAAACGTATACATTTCTCGAAGTCACTCCACCTAAAGAAACACTCAAAAGCTCATATACCACCCAACAGCTGTTTAATTTATTGCACGGATTGGCTAGACAACGCTCCTGGTGGCAAAGGTTTATTGGAAATCAAAAAAGCTATGCCTTTGAAATAGTATCGACCAAGGACGATGGGATCAGGTATTTGCTTCGGGTCAACGAAGAAGATGCTGATCTGATTAAGAAGAGCTTACTGTCTTATCTCCCAGGTTTAAGCGTCACTGTGGCTAAGGATTATCTTCCTGAAAGTTTTGATACTCACAAAAGAGTTATTGCCCAATTTGGACTGGCAAATCACTTTGCATTTCCTCTCAAAAAACAGGATGAGTTGGGAGAACACGATCCGATTGCATATATTACCGGCAACATGACCAAGCTTTCAAAGGATGAGCTGGTAGTTTTCCAACTGGTTGCTTCACCGGTCAACAAAAGTGCTATTTCTGATATCAGGCGTATCTCTCATCTGATTTATGCTAACAAAGATTTAATTTCCGGCTTAAAGGCAATTAGAGCAGCCGGTTTATTTGTTGGTATCTTTAAGGCGATTGTTTTTCTAGGCTTTTACATACTGACTTTGCCGATAGGCATTGTAGTTTTTCTGGCTTCTAGTGGGCGTGAAGGTCCGTTATTACCATTGCCTTTTGGAAATGAACCGGCCAAAACAGCTAATCCTTACCAAGAGGAATTGGAGATTGCAATCAAAGCTAAGCTTGATCAGCAACTTTTTTCAACTTCGATCAGATTGCTGGTAGTCGGTAACAACAAAGCCGATAACTACAAAAGAGTCAGGGGTTTTGTCTCCTCACTGGCTTCTTTTAGCAACTCGGCCTATCAGTTCATCAAAAGAGCAAGAGAACTAAAAGTTAATTATTATGAAAGATATAAACAGTTCTGTTTCAGACAAAGGCTTCCAGCATTTTTCACTTCTATCCTGTCCGTTTCAGAAGTGGCTGACCTTTATCACTTTCCTTTCACCAAAACCACTAGAACTGAGGACATTCAAAAAATCCACAGCAAAGAATTACCAGCTCCGGTTTCATTAAAAAAAGCTAACGACTTGGATGTAGTCTTTGCCAAAAACACGTATGGCGGAAACACTACCATGATCGGCCTCAATCAAGAAGAACGCCGTCGGCACATGTATATTCTTGGTGCAACCGGTACGGGTAAGTCCACCATGCTTTTATCCATGATCAACCAGGATTTACAGAACGGGAAAGGCCTCTGCGTCATTGATCCGCATGGTGAGCTGATTGATAGCATCTTGCCGCTTATCCCTGAAAACAGAATCAAAGATGTTGTGTATTTCAACCCTGATGATATTAGTTATCCCGTTGGATTAAATCTGCTGGAACTGCCAACTGATATCACCGGCGATCCGTTACTGCGGGAAAAAGAGCTCATTACTGAAAGTATCATTTCACTGTTCCACAAAATCTATGATGATAAGTACTCCGGCCCCAGAATGGAATATATTCTCAGAAACACTATCCATACGGCGTTTACTACCGAAAATCCGACTTTATTCACTATCTATAAGTTGCTGATAAATGAAGACTTCCGAAAGAAAGTAACCAGCAAGCTGGAAGAAGAAAATCTTCATGATTTTTGGAAGTATGAGTTTTCCAAAGCTGGTGACTATCAGAAAGTGAAAATGATTTCCCCGATTACTAACAAAATCGGTCGGTTTTTATTCTCGCCAACTGCCAAACGCATTCTGGAACAGGAAAAATCCACTATTAACTTTGACGACATTATGGATTCCGGCAAAATTCTTCTTTGTAATGTCTCCAAGGGTAAGATCGGGGAAGACAACTCCCAGGTATTCGGGACGTTGGTGATGACCAAGATTCAACTGGCAGCACTCAAACGGGCAAGACAAAAGAGTGATACTAGACGGGATTTTTATCTCTATGTGGATGAATTCCAAAACTTTGCCACACCATCATTCGCCCAAATTCTCTCGGAAGCCAGAAAGTACCGCCTGAATGCAATCCTGGCTCACCAAACAACTTCCCAGCTCGAAGACAAATCACTGGTACATGTCACACTTGCCAATACCGGTACCGTCATTTGTTTTAGGACTGCCAATCCCGAAGATGAACGGTTGATCCTGCCGCAATTTATTCCCTATGTCCAGCAGGGGGAAATAGATAACCTACCCTCATTTCATTTTTATATCAAGATTGCTGCCCTCCGGCCGGAAGAGCCATTTTCCGGGGAAACTATGCCGGTCAAGGTGCCAGATAATCCGGCAATGGTACAACGGATTATTGAGGCTTCGAGAGTTCATTTTGCTAAGGAGTTTGTGGCAACTGCTTCGACGTTTAAGCCGAAAGCTATTCCCAATAAACGTGCCTTTAAGACAAAGACGAATAAGAAAAGTGAGGTTTTTCCTGACTGAAAATGTAACAGCCGGTTGTTACAAAAAAACGACTCATTTTCAGGCTACGGGAATACCATTTCTTTACCTCTTTTCCTTTCTTAGAAAGGGAGGAATGAATATATGACGATACACGATCTAACCGACAAACAACTTGAAATACTTCTGCTTATCTACCGGTTCCGTTTCCTTAATAGAAACCATATCCAACAATTCCTGAATCACAAAAATCATAGCCTTATCATCCGCTACCTAAATCAACTATCAGACCACCAACTCATCAACAAAATCCACTCCACCAAAAGAACAGACATCAACTCACCCTCAGTCTATTATCTGGCCACTAAAGCCAAGTCACTGCTTAAAGACTATGACAAATGTAACCCTGACCTCCTGGGTAGAGTCTATCGGGAAAAATACCGTTCCGAATCGTTCAGGAGTCACTGCTTACTCTTAGCCGATCTCTACTTCTTATTCCAAAAAGCAGCGGAAGAACAAAAAGCCACCTGTCACTTTTACACCGCAACCGATATCTCCACCATTGCCTACGCACCACTACCGCTGCCGGATGCCTATATCACAATTAAAGAAAAGAATAAGCACATCAAGCGTTATTTTTTAGATATCTTTAACGAAGGCATGCCCATGTTTGCCGTGAGGAGAAGAATTAATCAGTACTGCCGCTACTATACCGGCAATTTCTGGCAGGATCACAATAAAGATCCGTTTCCAAAAGTTTTTCTGATTTGTCCGACAGTCCGAGTACAGAAATCACTCTTAAAATCTGTCCCTCAAACATTGGCAGTCGAAGGCGCCGATATTTCTTTCTTCCTTGGGTTAAAAGAAGACCTTGCAAGGCAGGGAATCCGGCCGGATTCTTGGGAAGCAGTCTAAGCTACTTCTCTGGCTGTTTTTCCTGTTCGGATAATATCTCGTGGCCAGCCTGCATAATCTTGTTTACCAGGACGGTAACGACACCTTGCAGGTCGCTTCTTGTAAATTCGTCCTGGTTGTCGATGAGTTCCAGGATTTCATCCTCATACTGACTTGTTAATCTTGGATCAATCATATTTATTCACCTCCTTTATATTTTACTAAAACTCACACTACCGGCCGCGGGGTTATTCCCCGCGGTTTATCGGTATTTCTTGAATATCTTTAAACCTGGTTGGTTTAAAATGCAGATCTCTTTCTATTCCCAGGCCAAATTTGCCTTTGTAACTTTCCAGCTCCAAGAGTGAAAAGTAACCCCATTCATCGTTCCAGTCACCAAAAATTGAAACGTATCCGTAAAAGGTTTGATCTTCCGGATAATACTCTGTGGCATACCAAGTGCCCGCACCGGTAGGATTGAAAAACCTGGCAATAACTATTGGATCACTGCTTGCTTCTTGCCTTCCGGCTTTCTCAAACTCTTCCATTAGTTCTTTAGTTAATAGTTTCATATAGCTTCACCTCCTTTTTGCATCTTCCTGATAATTTTTGTATGGGAAGCATGCCCATGCTTCCCATACTTGTAGATTTTTAAGCGGGGTGAAGTTTTGCAAGGGTCACGACCAACGGGAGTGACTTGCGAAGCCCTTGCAAAATGAGGGGCAAGGCCCCTTAATAAAGAAGCTTATTCTGGTCAACTGTGGGTTTTACAGGTATACTTTATTGGTATCTATTGGTAAGTAAACATATGGAAGAACTGCTAACATTAAGTGAGGCAGCCAAAATATTAAAAGTCCATCCTAATACTCTTAGGTTGTGGGATAAAAGCGGTGTACTTAAAGCTGTAAGAATTGGTGTCAAAAAAGTAAGAAGATACCGAAAACAAGATATTGAAGCCTTTATAGACAAGAAAAATAAATAACTTATGTCACTTATTGATAATCAAAGCCAAACTATGCACCAAGCGCTTATTAACGCGCTTTCAACTGCTGGCAGGATCGACATTCAGGTTGGGTACTTTTATTTTTCCGGCTTCGAACTTCTCGCAAAACACTTAAAAGACAAACAAGTAAGAATCCTCGTTGGTAAGCAAATTGACCCAAATGCCGTCCCCAATATCATTTCAATGCAGCAGAAAACTGGTAAGCCAGTGGATTTAGAGCGTTTCCAGTCATGGGATACCTTTGTTTCCAGAACAGAACAAAAATCTAAATACTTCGAAGGATTCTCCAAGCTCTTTAATGAATCTCAAGTATTTGACAGTCCAGAGTCACAAGAGGCATATAAAATTTTTGAAGAAAAAATCATAGACGGCTCGTTACAAATTAAACTCACCAACAATGATGAGCACGGAAAAATGTATCTGGTGTACAACAAACCGGAAATGAATCAAGGTGGTGATTTTCCAGGTACGATGTTTTTGGGCTCAAGCAATTTTACCTATAACGGATTGATTGACCAGGGAGAACTTAACAAGACGGATAGAGATAAGGCCAGTTTTGAAGAAGCCACAAGTAAATTCGAAGCGATGTGGTCAGAAAGCCAAAACATAGATATTGCCACTCCTGATAATAACCAAGAATTCAAAGAGGTAGTTAAAAAACTTTGGATTAACACTGTAGTGAAGCCTTATCTCATGTACATTAGGGTGCTACACGAACTCTTTGGTAAAGATCGAAATACAGATATCGAATCTCCAGGCAAAATTACCGACGACTCATTTATCGACCTCGAATATCAGCTTGATGCTATTCGGATGGGAATTGATCGTATAAATCAATATGGCGGTGTGATTGTTGCTGATGTCGTAGGGTTAGGTAAAAGTATTATTGCTTCCGCGATTGCCTACAACATCGCTCAAAAAGATCGCATTAACGTAGTAATTATTTGTCCACCCCATCTTATAACCCAATGGGAAGAATATCAGGCTCACTTTAGGCTACCTGGAACTAAAATTTTCAGCTCAGGAAAAATAGAAGATGCCTACCGTTGGTGTACTGATCAGGTTACCGGTCCAGTTCTGTTGGTGCTTGATGAAGCGCATCGATATCGCAATGAATTGACAGATGACTATACACTCCTCCATTCACTTTCCAGAAGCAATCCAAATAACAAAGTTGTCGTTTTAACCGCAACACCTTTTAACAATGACCCAAAAGATGTGTTTGCGTTAGTTAAGCTATTCCAAACCCCCGGACAATCAACAATACGATCAGTAGACAACCTTTCTCTTAGATTTAGGGAGCTTATAGATAGATACAAAAAACTTCGATCAAGCATGAGGAGAAACAATCTAACTACTGATGAGATAAATGACGAAGCAAAAGAAATCGCTTTGGAATTGCGACGACTTATTGAGCCCGTCATTGTCCGTAGATCTCGTCTTGATCTGCAAACTATTTCTCGTTATCGCAATAACCTCATTAAGCAAGGGATCGCGTTTGCAACAGTTGAGGGGCCAGAATTGCTCGAATACGAGTTGGGTGATTTATTTGACTTATATCTCAACACACTTGAAACCCTTACCAACGAAGATCATGGCTTCATCGGCGCTCGATATAAACCTGTTACCTATATTGCTGATGAAAAACGCGATGAGTTTAAAGAAAAGTACGGCGCATATTTAGATGATGTAGACCTGCAGACCGCACAAAGCAACTTGGCCTCATTCATGAAGCGTTTGCTCGTTATGCGTTTTGAGAGTTCTAAAGAAGCATTCCGGATCACACTTCAAAATATGATTGACTCCAATCAAATGATCGCTCGTTGGTATCACGATCAAGGTAGAGTGCCAATTTTGAAAAAAGGCAGAATTCCAGATCCTGATACATTTATTACTGACGCAGGAGACGATATTACCTCAGAATTGGACGAACAATTTAATGAAGAAAGTGACTCCAAATACAAACTCCTCTTTGTAGAAAAAGAGTGGCTGAAACCCGAATTTATTAAAGAAGTTGAGTCAGACACACAACTTCTTCTTTCCATCAGGGACCAATGGTTTAACAATAACAAAGCGATCATCGATTTGGATCCCAAGCTGGATTCTCTCGTTGAAAATATCAAACGCCTTCTTAGTGAAAACCCCGACAGAAAGATTGTTATTTTTTCAGCATATGCGGACACGGTTGATTACTTGGGAGATGCGATCAAAAAAGCAGGATTTTCAAGAGTCTATAAATACACTGCTAAAGATGCATCAAAAGCAAATCGTGAATTACTTCGCTCCAACTTCGATGCTGGAATAAAGCCTGAATTACAAGCCAACGACTACGATGTGCTTGTTGCCACCGATGCACTTTCGGAAGGGTATAACCTCCACCGCGCCGGAGTTATCTTCAATTACGACATACCATTTAACCCGACCCGTGTTATTCAGAGAATTGGTCGTATCAATCGCATTAACAAAAAAGTTTTTGATAGCATCTTTGTTTACAACTTCTTCCCAACGACGATTGGTGAAGCTGAAACTAGAATTCAACAAATCAGCACTCTGAAAATGACCCTTATCAATGCAGTAGTTGGTAGTGATACCAAAACGCTTACTAGCGATGAAGAGCTAAAGAGCTTCTTCAAGGACGAGTATGTCAAGGCAAATAAAGAGGTTGAGTTTGAATCATGGGATGCAAAGCATCGTGAAGCATATGATCAAACTCCTGATGAAGTGATAGATGAGGCTATGAATATTCGTCCAAGAAGCCGTGTTATGCGATCAGGTCAACCGTTCAGCGGTGGTATTGCCTTTGGCAAAAAAGGCAATCACGCTGTTTTTGCTATTAAGCGAAGTGAAGATGAAGAATCCAAGGTAGTATCCGCAGAAGAAGTACTACCACTTTTTGCAGCAAAACAGGATGAAGAAGGCAAAGCTCCTGATTCAGGCTTTAATGAGCTGTTTATTGTCATCCGTGACAAACTATTTGAAAAACACAAACTACCAACAATTAGAGGAAACCGTGCCAAAGCACTTCAGCCTCTTCAAATTCTAATTGAGCAGTATCCACCGGCAAAAGATTATGCTCTGGACCTGATGAAGGTAATCAAAGAATATGATGATTTAAGTGAGGGTCAATACAAACAAATTGGCAGAGTTAATATGGGCAATTTGGAAGAGGCGTACAAAGAAATACAAAATATTGTGTCAAAACAAACTATTGCAACGAGCCTTAAACGAGTTGACCAGCTAGAAGGACTCTCTGAGCTAATAGTTCTGTCAGAAGAATTACGAGTATGAATTTAAGTGAAAAATTTAATCAGCAAGAGTTTATAAATTGGATTGAAAAATTTCTTCCCGATTTTTCAAACGATTATCGCAAGGTCGATATCCCAAAAGGTTTAACTGGAGTTAGATCAATTAGCACGCTTGGTGAATCCACTATAGGTGTAAGAGTTTTTATTATTGAGACAGAAAAAGATCCTTCCGGAAGGAAAATTGGTCTTGCAAAGGAAAGTTTTAATCTTATCAAAAACTACGGCACCGCCAATGCCTTGATTGCCTATTATTCAAAAGAATCAACAAAATGGCGGTTATCGCTTTTAACTAGCACACCAGAGTGGTCTGATGGGAAAATTATTACAAAACTTTCTAATCCTAAGCGTCAGTCGTATGTTCTCGGTGAAGATGCAAAGGTAAACACGCCTACAAGGTTCCTGTTGAAAAGGGAAGCAATCACAGACATTAATGACTTAAAAAGCAGATTTTCTCTGGAAGTTGTTAATAAAGAATTCTACAAAGAGATTTCGGAAGGCTTCATCAAACTTGTTGGCGGCACAGTCGGCACAGGAAGAAGTCAAAAGAAATATGAGTCTTTGCTCAAGCTTCCATCTGTTGCTGATCATAGTCAAACAAGCATCGAGTTTACAGTACGACTTATTGGTCGTGTTATCTTCTGCTGGTTTCTCCGTGAGAAGAAAGGTCCTGATGGAACCGCTCTCATGCCGAAAGAATTACTGTCTTTAGAAGCGATCGAAAAAAACCCAGATTATTATCACAAAGTACTAGAGCCGATTTTTTTTGAAGTACTCAATCAACCAGCCAAAAGTAGGAAAGATCTATTCTATGGGAAGCCGTATTCCCATATACCGTATCTTAACGGTGGCCTTTTCTCGCCACACAAACCTGATGATTTTTATGAGCGGAAAAACGGTGACCTACAATCGCGCTTCCACAATACGCTTGTAATCCCTGATTCCTGGTTTGTTGAACTTTTTGAAACGCTTGAAACATATAATTTTACGATTGATGAGAACACCAGTTTTGATGAAGAGCTTTCCATAGACCCTGAAATGCTTGGTCGTATTTTTGAAAACCTGCTTGCAGAAATCAATCCTGAAACTGGTGAATCGGCCCGCAAAAGCACCGGTAGCTACTACACTCCTCGCGTAATCGTTGATTACATGGTAGATGAAAGTTTGCTTTTATATCTGAAACAACAAACTGGAGTGGAAGAAAATAAACTTCGAGCAATCATTAGTTACGACTTAACCGATGATAACCAATATCCGCTTGATGATAGTGAGAAACAAAAAGTAATTGATGCTCTGGAGAAAATAAAAATTCTTGATCCCGCTTGTGGATCAGGAGCATTCCCTATAGGGGCACTTCAGAAAATGGTTTTTATCCTCCAACAGGTCGATCCCGAGGGACAGCTGTGGTTTAAGAAGCAAATTCAACACACATCACCAGAGATTCGCAGAGTTTTGGAGCGGGAATTTACTCATAAAAATTTTGACTACATTAGAAAACTCGGAGTTATACGCGAGAATATCTACGGTATTGATATCCAACCTATAGCTACTGAAATTTCCAGGCTTAGATGTTTTTTAACGTTGGTTGTGGACGAACGAATAGATGACTCTTTAGAGAATAGGGGCATTGAGCCACTGCCTAACTTAGACTTCAAATTCGTGACCGCCAACAGCTTAATAGGGCTTCCTTCATCTGGTAAGCAAGTACAGTTTGGACTCTTTGAGGATAGCGAAGGCATTTCAGAGTTAAAAGAAATAAGAGATATGTTTTTCAATGCTTCCGGGCCAGAGCGTGAGATGTTTAAGCTCCAGTTCGTCCAGTCGCAGAACAAGATGTTCCAAAAACTTATCAATGAAGGCCTACGTGGACATGCTGATTTGACTACCAAACTAACAAGCTGGGATCCCTTCAGCCACAAAGCTTCCGATTGGTTTGATCCTGAATGGATGTTCGGAATAAAAGAGGGTTTTGATGTAGTAATTGCAAACCCACCATATATTAGTTATGGCTTACGGGGCACTCAGAAGATGACTCCTGAGGAGAGAAAAACTCTTGTTAATCTTTACCCCAATTCAGCGGAATATAAAATCAGTATTTACGCCATTTTTATGGATAAAGCAATCCAGTTAGCTAAAACTGATAAAGGAATACAAACCTACATTGTGCCTGACAGTTTCCTGCTTGGTAGATATTTTTCGAAAGTTAGAGGACAGATTCTTAATCACTGCGAGATAATTCATCTTTCATGGATGCCTTATAAGATCTTTGAGGCAACTGTCGGTTTCTCTATTGTGTATACCTTCCAAAGAAAAACTAACATAAATGCAGAGCATCAACTCGCTGCGCGCTTTATTGCAAACAATAATCAAATATCAGACAAAACCTACAAAGAGTTTAAATATAGGCAAGCTTACTTTAGGGCTCAAAAACATAATCGTTTTAGAATGTTTTTTGACAAAAAAACTATGGATCTTGTCAATAAAATAGAACAAGAGACTGTGCCACTAGGAGACTACTTTGTTGGGAGAACTGGCGTGAGAGCACTGATTGGACAAAAAAACATCGTTGCAAAAGAAAAGAGAACGGAGACTTGGCAGAAGGGGTTAACTTCAGGAGGACAAATTCTGAAGTATCGAATTAAATACGACGACGATTACATAAATATCGACCCAAAGTTACTTAACAAAGGTGGTTGGGACTATGATGTTATTCACAATCCAAAGATATTAATCCGTCAAACAGCAGATTCTCTAACTGCATCTTTGGATACAAGAAATTATTACCATTTAAACAACGTCCATTCCTTTGCTCCGAAAAACCCAGATGAAGAAATAAAACTTAAGTATTTATTGTCCCTCCTAAATTCCAGATTATTTACCTGGTTTTATCAGACAACCTCCCTTGAGACAGGGAGAACAATGGCTCAAACAGATATAGAAACTCTGGAATGTCTGCCAATTAAAAAAATTAGCGTTACTGAACAAGAGGCATTTATCAATATTGTCGACGAATTACTTGCATTGGGAAGTGAACCAAACTTTGACAATGATAGTTCCAAACAATTAGCTTTTTCAAAACTACAAGAAAAGCTTGATTCAATGGTATATGAGCTTTATGGGTTGAATGAGAAGGAGATAAATATCGTCAACAAAGAGAATTAACACCTATGTCACAATATTATAGCTCGCAAAGAACCAAAGGCTTGTACGACCCAGTCACTACTGAGCCTTTTAAACTTTCCCGCTCAAAGATTGATTTATTCATGGTTTGTCCAAGATGTTTTTATTTCGATCGTCGCTTGGGTGTCGGTCGTCCACCAGGATATCCGTTTGCACTCAATTCAGCCGTCGATCATCTCTTGAAATTGGAGTTTGATATTCATCGCGCCAACGGCACCAAACATCCTTTGATTGATAAATATGGTGTGGATGCACGTCCCGTCGCTCATGATGATCTTGAGAAATGGCGACACAACTTCACAGGGGTCCAGTACCTTCATGAGGCAACAAATCTGCTTATCTTTGGAGCGATTGATGATCTCTGGATCAATTCTCAAAACGAATATATCGTCGTGGACTATAAATCTACATCCAAAAGCGAACAAATCATCGAATTAAATAAAGATTGGCAGGACGGCTATAAACGGCAGATGGAGATCTATCAGTGGCTACTTCGCAAAAACGGCTACAAAGTCTCCAATACCGGTTACTTCGTTTACTGCAACGGACAGACTGATAGAAAAGCATTTGATGGGAAGCTTGAATTTGAAGTTACCCTTATCCCTTATATAGGCGATGACACATGGGTCGAAAACACCATAGTAGAGGCACACAAATGCCTGCAATCGTCTGATTATCCAGAATGTGGCGCAGATTGTGACTATTGCAAATATGTTGAAGCAGTAAAGCAAATAGATAATGAAAAGAATCATTAAAATATTACTACTTTGTGCAGTTATTGGGATTTTGTCCTTTATTTTTTATATCTACAAATTACATTCACTTGCTGTCGAGGGAAATGCATTATTCGAATATCGCTGCTTACACGTCAATCCTCCTCTTATTGCCTACAAAAACTCATTTCTCAAATACGCGGATTTTCTAAACAGTTATCCCGATACTCAGTACACACCGGAAGAGGTTGCAGGTTTCCTTGATGGATACATTGAGGGCATGCGAGCTTATGTTCCGGAAGAGACAAAATGGCTGGAGATGCAGAAAAAGTTTATTGATCGTTGGGATTATCAGCTAATAGAGCCATGGTACATAAAGGAGGCAGGTTTGTATCAGTGGAAAATGTATGAGGGTTATCGCGACGATGCAGTAAGCCTACTCAATTTAGTTGATAACCCTGAAACTGCTAATAAAAACTTGAAACCAGGTGACACCAGTGAGGAACGGGAACGCAGGGATGCCTATGCCGAGAAATATTTTGACTTATTTGAAAAAGCCTCAGAGATTCCGGATTGGCGTAAATATTTTGGTTCGGTACCCGTTCCGGAAGGATGTACGGATGAAAACATGTTTATTCCAAATACTTCAGGCGCAATTGATTGGGAAAGAGATTCTGAATCAACTCCCTCGGGAGTTCCTATAGATCCATACGGTCTTAAGGCATAAACAAGTAGTTGTATTCGTCAAAGCTGAAATAGGTTGGGCTATTCAGGAGTTCGTTGGCAATCTCCCAAGCTGTCATGTCTTCCGAAATTCGGTAGTAGGAATATAGACTGATGGTATTTTCTCCAACTTCAATGTTTTGCCCTGGTGTTCTACCTTCGTGAGTATCTTCTGTATGTTCGAGTGCATAGCGCAAGGCTTCTTTGTCGCGTACGAAGCCATAGTATTCAAGATTTCCAAGCAATCCTTCAAGAGTTGAATTCTCCCGCAGTCTCAACATGACCTTGCCATCTACTCCTGGCTTAGATCGTATCTCTTGCGCTTCCTGCGGACTCATATGTAGACTTTCAACAAAGTAATCTTCGACTTTTTTATCAGATGGCCAGTCTCTGCCCGGAGCCAAAAAACTCTCCTCACTTGGTTTATTCAATTCCGAAACAATGTTGTTTCCGGTTGATTTATTCAGTAGTAAATATCCGGCAACGATAGCAATCAAAACGATCAAGCCAATAACAGGTAATTTAATTTTTGGGGCCTTTTTAGACATATCTATTAACTTGATTATAGTCCTATTGGTCATAAATTGCCTTCTGGCAATATATTCCGCATTTTCTTGTTTGACTTTTCTCGAGGAATTGATATACTTTGCCTCAATAAATATCATTAGCTGCCCTACATGAATTAATAGGGGTAGCTTATGAAAAAACTTATCTTTCTTTACTCAATACTCTTAACTTCTTTAGCCCTTGCTTCCCCCGCTTTTGCTCAGTCCTCTGATATCGTCCGTGTTCAAAACTTTATCACCAATATTGTTCAAGCTTTAACTCTCTTAGCCGGAACACTCGCGTCCGCTTTCTTTGTTTGGGGTGGTGTCCGGTATATCACCAGTTCCGGTAATCCTGAAACGTTGGAAGGTGCCAAAAAGACGATTATGTACTCTGCTATCGGGTTAACCATAACCCTGGCAGCATTTGTAATAACAAACATCGTCACCCAGTTGGCACAAAGTGCCTTTGGTAATTAAGGCACTCATGAATAGCGAAGTAGCAACATTTACTTCAACCACCCTCAACAACCTAACGTTGCTCGCTTCACTCGTTGCTTCATTTTTTCTTGCTAAAGGCGGCTATCTTTACATTACATCCAGCGGTAGGCCTGAGGCTCTCGATAGCGCTAAGAAAACGATCAGAAATGCCCTCATCGGCTTGGTACTGGTTTTGTCGGCCAACACCTTTGTTTCAATACTGAACAATGCCTTTACAACTCCTACGGTTGTTCAGACTACCCAAGAAATTTCCCTTAATCCAATAGTTCCAGTTGAGCCGGAGGGTGGTCTAACGCAAGTTTTAATGGATGCCATCGGCTCACTGCTTCAAAACATCATCCAGAGTGCCACTAGACCCATTACAGACGCCATAATCGGGTTTTTGACTACGACTCCGGTATTGGCAACTAATTCTGTTATCTTTAATTTCTGGTTGGTAATAGTCGGAATCGTGGACGCATTATTTGCCCTCCTTGTGGCAGTTCTTGGCTTTCAGTTTATGAGTGCTTCAACTTTTGGATTTGAAGAGCTGGAATTAAAGAAGCTGTTGCCCAGAGTTGGACTGGCGTTTCTGGGAGCCAATACTTCTATTTTTCTGATTGATTGGATTGTCCGACTAGCAAACGTTTTGGTAAATGCGATTCTTAACGCCACTGGAGGGCTGAATCAGGCATGGATTGCTAACGCTTTTGATCCGGCTAGCCTGTCATTGGATGAGATAGCGTTTATCACGCTAATATTTATGATCCTGTTCGTGATCCTGGCTGTGGTGTTGCTCTTGTTTTATATTACCCGCCTTATCACCATCGCTCTTGGCGCTGTGTTGTCTCCTTTTATCTTTCTGCTCTGGGCTTTGCCAAAATTTTCAGACTTTGCTGAGATTTCCGCCAAAACTTACCTGACAACGATTTTCTCTATCTTGGTACATGTAGTGGTTATCCAGTTAGCAGCCGCTTTCTTAGCATTGCCCGATCAAGTTGGCACCAACTCACTGATATCTATTTTGGTAGGCGTGGGACTGCTTCTGACCCTGCTTAAAACCCAATCCTTTATGATCCAGCTGATGTTTTATAACTCGGGCCGGACTCTGGTTAAGAAAATGGGCGGACAAATTATGAATGTATTCAGCAGTAAACAAAGCGAGTCGGCACCTGCCTCCAAACCCAGGACGGTAAAAACTCCCAGAAAGGTGGTGGCAGCATGAGAAGTACTGTGATCCCGGCACAAGTGACAACGGTTGAGGATACTATCGCTGGCAATTTGACCCTGACTCAAATAATTCTGCTAATTATGCCGGTGCTGTTATCAACCGCCGTTTATGCTGTCATGCCGGAACGGCTCGCTTTAACCACCTATAAAATTCCCTTGATCATTTTCTTATTTTTCGTATTTGTTGTGCTGGCCCTGCGTATAAAAGGCAGAATTGTCCTGAGTTGGCTTTCGGTTATGGCTATCTATTATTTCCGGCCACACATCTTTGTCTTCAACAAAAATACTGTTTACACGCGGGATCTTGTGTTACCACCTACGCGTAAGCCTGCGACTGCAAAAGCCAAAGTGGCGGTTAAGGTTCAAGATGAAGATAGAAATGACTCGTTCGATTACGAATCCCTGCTTAGAAACCCGAGCATAAATATCCGCTTTACCAGAAAAGGACTCCTTGTCGTCAAAAACTATGATTAACAAAGCCTCATCCCGTCACCAGATAAATATCAAAGAAGTCAAAGACGGAGTGCTCATTTTGCCGGGCAACAAATACCGGATGATCCTGGAAACTTCCGCTGTCAACTTTGAACTTAAGAGTGAAGATGAGCAAGATCAAATCATCGACACCTTCCAAAACTTCTTAAATGCACTGCCATGCTCGGTGCAAATTTTAATCAGAACCCGTGAGATCGATATCGACGGTTACTTGGCTGATTTTATGCATCACAACAATCACGAGAGCAACAAAATCTATAAAGAGCAACTGAAAGAATACGGGCAGTTTATCAAGAAATTAGTCTCCGGCAATAAAATCCTGACCAGAAAATTTTATATCGTCATTTCTGACTCCACAGAGTCCGGGAAAGTTGATTTTTCGATCATCAAAGAGCAGCTCAAGCTAAACCAAGACATTATTATCAAAGGCTTAGAGCGTCTAGGGATGAAAACCAGAAAACTTGGCAATCTTGAAATTCTGGATTTGTTTTACAGTTTCTACAACCCCTCAAAACTCAAGACGCAGCCATTAACACACAAAACTTTTGAAGCAATCAACAACCATGCAGATATTCTCTAATCCATACAAAACCATCACCAAAAAGTACAAAACCTGGAACAAAAAACGCCGGGATCAAAAGAAACGGATTGAACTGGCGTTTGGAAATCAGGATCAAGTCGATCTTATTTCTTACTCCAGCCTCCGCGAAAACTCAGGTTACATTGAGCTGGAAGATAAGTTTATCCGTACAATCTTTGTGTCGGGTTATCCATACATCGCTTCCACCGGCTGGCTCTCGATGCTGACTAATTTCAACCACAATGTTGATATTTCTTACCATATCGAGCAAGTCGATCCCATGATGGCTTTACCCAAACTAACCAGAAAAATCACAGAGCTGGAATCAACCCGGCGCACTATGCAACAGCAAGGCAGGATTATTGGTTCGGAGATTCTTGACCCGCTCGAATCGGCTATGAACCTCAAAGACCGGATACTCCGAGGTCAGGAAAAACTTTTTCAGGTATCAATTTATGTGACCTTAATTGCGGATTCATTGAATGAGTTAAATAAAATCACCACGTTGCTTGACACTACTTTGGCAACCAAACTTTTCTACACTAAAGTGGCCGGTTTCCAGCAGTTGGAAGGATTACAGTCGATTCTCCCTAGAGGTGAAAATCTATTATCACAGAAAAGAAATCTTGATAGTTCTTCCGCTGCCTTAACGTTTCCCTTTACATCCTCTGAGTTGGTTCAAGAATCAGGAATCCTTTACGGGATCAACAAATCTAATAATTCCCTGGTAATTGTTGACCGGTTTTCTTTACACAACGCCAACAGTATTACTTTTGCCCAATCAGGAAGTGGTAAAAGTTATGCGGCTAAGGTGGAGATCTTGAGGCAACTCATTCAGAAAACCAAGGTGATTGTGATCGATCCAGAGCGGGAGTATAAGCAGCTTTGTAATAGTTTGGGTGGCACATATATTAAGCTCTCAGCTAGATCACAGGAGAAGATTAACCCTTTTGACTTCTCACTGAGCAGTAGTGCTGATAGCAACAGTCTGGCCGAGCATATCCAAGATTTAACCGAAGTGATCTCACTGATGGTGGAAGGGTTGTCGCCGCAAGAAAAAGCGGCACTGGACAAAGCGATTATCAAAACCTACAGAGAGTTTGGCTACACACTCCATGGCAACCACAAACGGGCAAAAGGGTCGTACCCGCTACTCAAAGACTTGTACAAAGTCCTCAAAGCCGACAAACAAAATACTTTAGCAACGAGACTAGAAAAATTCGTCAAAGGATCGCTTTCCAGTGTGTTTGACTCTCAGACCAATATTGAATTGGATAATCGGCTGATTGTGTTTGATATCAAAGACCTGCCGGAATCGATCAGACAGGTCATGTTGATCATTGTGGCTAATTATGTCTACAACCAAGTCAAAAAAGAACCGCAGAAACGTCTCCTCGTGATTGATGAAGGCTGGTTGCTCCTTGAACATGAGGAAAGCGCCCGATTCGTATCTGGACTTACCAGAAGAGCTAGAAAATATTACTTAGGGGTCAGCATCATTTCCCAACAAGCCAATGATTTTTTGAATAATCAATATGGCCGGGCGATTGCGTCCCAGGCTTCGCTTAGAATCTTAATGAGGCAGGACACGACAACTATCAAGGATGTGGCTCGAGAATTCAAGCTAAGTGAGTATGAGGAAAAGTTTTTGTTGACCAGTGAGCGGGGTGAGGCAATTATTATTGCTGACCAAAACCATGTGGCTATTAAGATTGTTGCCTCAGAAAAAGAACACCCTCTGATAACTACCGATCCAAAAGAACTGTATCAACCGTCATGAACTTATTTCTTGCCTGGAATATCTTCTCGTACCGCCGGGAACTGGCGTATGTAGCTACCGCTTTTTTGCTTGTTATCCTGCTACCGATAATCGCAGTAATAGTGCTGACTCAGACCGGTATTAATGTTGTTTCCGACACTCTTGCAGAGATTAACGAAGTCACGCAAGTAGTAGAGTTGAAAAATCCCTTGGATGGTTCCACTTACAAGAGCATAGAAGGACCATTTGCCTGGCCAACTACAGGAGTGATCACACTTGAGTTTTCCAAATCAAGCCTCTACCAACTTTTCCATACAGGACTCGATATTGCCGGGAAACGCGGTGATCCTATCACTCCGTTTATGGGTGGTAAAGTGATTTACGCTGGTGAAATATCATGGGGCTATGGCAAGCATGTTGTAATTGATCACGGAGATAATGTAACTTCCATATACGCCCACTTGGACAAAATTTATGTTGCGCCGGATCAGGAAGTCGAACCAGGAGATGTAATCGGCACCGAGGGCAGCACCGGCTGGTCTACAGGGCCACATTTACATTTTGAAACTAGAGTGCTTGGAATACCAGTTAATCCAAGGGTATTTTTAGGGCAAGAATAGTGAAATTAGTAGAAGCGAGACAATTGTGTTTATCTAATATTTAGAATGATTACTCAGTGCCGCATCTTTAAGGTATATTGGAGTAATCAATTTGTCTTCACTTGCTTTTAAAAGAGCAATGCTGATATCTTTTGTGCCGCCTGTGTAGTCTGAAATAATTTCATAAGGTTGATAATCTGCTGCTAATTTTGCGAAAAGGCTTTCTAGTTGACTCTTAATTTCTAGTACCGATTTATCGGTGATTGTTATATTAAAGACCTCAACATGTCGGTCGCTCTTTTCTATTTCGGTCTTAAAGGTCTCAGCAATTTGCTTTACTTGTGTGGCTTCGGTAACAATTAAAACTACTTTCTCAAGAGAATTGATTGCTGAGTGTCCACCATCGTTATAGATTAACGATTTATATACGTTATAAGCAGGAATATCTTTAAAATCAGATCGACTATTAGAAACAACAGTAACTAACACCTTCTTTTGATTCAATGGAGTTGGTGTAAATAAATCTTTATGGATGGACCGTATTCTTACATACACCCAGATAGGAATACTGGTAAAAAGCAAAACCAATAAAAATAACTGTGTAACTACCTGCATTTCTAAACTTGCCGTAGTAGCCAGATATTTGAATAGCTCAAAAAGCGCATTTGTAAGCAATCCGAATGATAAAATAAACAATAGACTTAGCCACGGGTGATTCGTGGAGATACTGAGAATATTGCGAAGTAAAACACCTTTATTGGTAAATTCCCGTTGTTGGTTTTCAATAAGATCAAGATTTTCTTTAAATTTGCTCATAAAATGGCGTTGTTGGTGATATGTCATTAATTACCTTAACTACCGATTCAAAATCTATCTTTTTATCTGGATAGCCAGTAAGAACTATCGCCGGGAACACTTTTTGTGTGAGATCTGAATACGTGTATCCATAAGTTAAACCATCATATGGTACGCACATAGCTACTAATTGGTTTATCTGATCTTCTGTCAACTGCAAGGAGTCTAAGTATGTCTTTAGCAGGGCATAACATTGATCTCGTGTTGGACGATCAAATTCAAAGGTAACAGCGCTTCGCCGCCGAACTGCTGGATCTATGGCCGAATGTCTATTCGTTGACATTACAATCATCACCGGTGCCGGTAGATCCTTCAAAGAATCGATGCCGCGAATGAGTGCATTTACGCCGGCTTTATCTTCATGGTGCATCTGCGTCACTTCTCTTGATTGCGCAAGTGCATCCGCCTCATCAATAAATAGAATCAGCGCAGTATTAGTTTTTGCCTGAGAATGAGCTTCTTTCCTAATAAATTCGAATGAATCACTAATTAATTTCGTCATTTCTCCCACAATGCCAGAACCTCTTGCGTTGAGACTTAGCTTATAAAGAACTATCTTGACTTCTTCAGATCTAGCGATTTGATCTCCAAATGTTTCGGCAAGAGCCGTTTTGCCTGTTCCAACATCTCCAGAAAAAATAAATAAAGGTGGTCTATTTTTAAAAAGCTTAATAATTGGGATTTCGCTTTTGTAAAATTTTTTTGTCCACTCATCTAGACCGGATGGATTAAGTATGATTGATGCCTCTTTAGCTAATCTATCCTTTATATGGTCTATCCCAATAAGCGACAAATACCTCTCCTGTGCGACGGGATCAGGAAAAGCAGTAATATTTTCAAAAGTATCGCTACTCATATCAGTAACTCCTAAATTGTTGACGGCTCAGCCCGACTCCATTACGAGAATAAGAATCGTCTGTTGCCCACGTCCCATTTGCCGATCCTGGTTCTGTACCGTTTGATCGCTTTATTGGTAGTAGCTCTTCTACTTGACCTAAATCCTCTCCGCTTAAGCTAGGATTGTGGCGTCTTGTCAAAAAGGAATGCCAAGATGCTCCGTTAAGGTTTGTAGGAAGATCAATAATGCTAGGCTCATCGTTTGCTGATTCAACTTGCCCAAGGTTATTTACTGAATACCCGATGGCATAAATCCAGTTTCCGTTCCTCTGATAACCATACTTAACACTGTCCAATAGACCAAACTTCAATAATATCGCTGCCTCCAGGGCTAAATCCTGAACCTTCTGTGGGGTAAGTTGGCCACAATAAACGCGTAATAGGGTTAAGCCATGAGCAATGCGTGAGGCTAGATATTTTGCGTCAGCAATCGTAAATGTTTCCGATAAGCTTCTTGTTTGGGTATTGCTGTATGTCATGCGTTTATCCTCTAAAAGTTGACCCCAAAACGGTCCTCCAATTTTCAACCGCTTCTTGTTTTGTTGTGGCATTCATGGCTATAGCGATCGCATTTAACGCCTTTTTAGCTTCATCAACTATTCTTTGTCGTTGATCCTCCGTATAAGTGCTTGCTATATTATTTTTGGGGTTAACAGGATCATATATCCGAATAATTGCGTCATCCGATTGATCAATTTTGTCTCTACTGTAGTAATCAGCAAAGAATATCGGCTCTTTGAGGCCAGTTCGTACGATATATGAAAAGAAATTACTTATCGCCTCGGTATAGTTACTAGTGTCCAGACCACTGTCAGCCAAGTGAGAACAAATAAGCTCAATCATCAGCGATTTGAACCTGAAATGATCTCCGCGGGCTTTATATTGTTCCTTTATTAGCTTAGCCCAGTATTTTGTGAATCGAACGAATTGTATGTAATGGTCGGGCTGATTATTTTTTCTTTTCTGGATAAACTCAAGATGCTGTGAAATACTTGTTAACACGCGCTCGCCGTTGCTAGTAACTAAATAACCCTTGTTATCTGGATCTCCTTCATAAAGGACAGGTACAACATCTACATCCACAAGGCCAGGGGTTTTATAGTGAACAGTTACGCAATGATCGTGGGGTTCCAACTGGTCTTCATCAAAATCCGAATAAACCTCTTTAAGTCGATCTCGCAACCATGCAATAAGGCCACTGTTGTCTGAGTCTGCTACAGCAGCAGCTTTAATGTAAATAGCAGTATCAAGATCGTTTAGCTGACGCAATGCTGAACCTTTTGCAAGACTCCCAGAGTGAAGCATCTTTACTAGATTGTAATCAGGGTGCTCATCAATATATTTTTTCAACCTATCACGAAGACTTTTGACTTGCTCACGATATTTTTTTGCAAGATCTGGGGGGAGGTTGACATGAGTCGTGGCGTAAGCCAATAGCTCTGCGTTAGTAATTGGTTGATCAACCGTAAAATCATCAAGGCTATAATTCGTATTCATATCATTTAGTGTCTTCTATCTTTGGGAGGGTTAGGGTCATTTGCCGGGGGCACAGTATCACTGTCTCGGATAGGACCGTTGATGCTGTGGATTCTCACTTCACCACCGCCTGAATTAGATGAAAGTCTTTTTGCCTTGGATTCTGCTGCACTTTGAGTATGAAAATAGCCAGAAGCCCGAGATGCGCCTTCTCGTTTTATCCGGTATCCATCCTTCCTGTTTCCTGAAACGTGGTAGTTTGCCATAATATATTTCCAAGTAATAAACTGTCATTTGACATTATGGTAACACTACCATAAAATTTATGGTATAGCAATACTATGCTTCCCCAAAAACAAAAAGAAATTCTAGACTTCATCCTAAACTATCAACGCACCCATGGACATGGCCCTACGCTCGATGAGATCGCCTCAGGTTTTGGAAGGTCAATCGCCACCATACACCAACATGTTCGTGCATTGAGAGCAAAGGGCTTTCTTAAGGCCGCTGGTTCCTCAGCCCGCAGTATAGGTGTTTTTGACGCCAGTGAAGAAGTTGAAGAAATCCCATTAATGGGCTACGTATCTGCGGGAGGTGGACTGGAGAACATAGAAAATCCAGAGCCGATTAAGGTACAAAAAAGTCTTTTATCGCATTCCGGCAACCACTTTGCCTTAGTGGTAAAGGGCACATCCATGATTGATGATGGAATCCTGCCAGATGATATTATTATTGTGAGACACCAGAATCATGCAGACAATGGTGATGTAGTTGTAGCCTTGATAGGTTCGGAAGAAAATTCTCTAGCAACGGTAAAAAGGTTTTATAATTTAGGCAAAAAAATAGAATTGAGACCCAAAAATCCGACACTACCATCCCGGGTCTACGATCAGGGTGCAGTAGAGATTCGTGGGAAGTTTGTGGGTCTACTGAGACACGGATGAAGGCATCTAGAACCTGATTTTGGTACAATTGGAACTGTACCAAATATGAGTCCGAAAAGTAATAACCCCAAGAATAAGCTAAGAGTAAATCGCCTTAAAGCCAAACTCACACAAAAAGAGCTGGCTGAAAAGCTTGGTGTACACGTAAATTACTATGCCAGAATTGAGCGTGGGGAAGAAAATCCTTCTTTAGAGACGTTGAAAAAACTAACAAAAATACTCAAGATCAAATCTTCTGATATTTTATCCTTCTGATTGATCCTCTTTTTCCTTTTGTTTCTTTAAGTCCTCAAAAATCTCCAGTAGCAGATCAGGATTGGTGTGACCAAGTTCGTGAACCGTGGCTTGTAAATGCTCCAATATGGCAATGGCCATCTCTGGAGTGGCATTGTTTGGATCAGTCTTCTTGAGAATATTGAGGACAGTATCAATGTCTTTCTCGTTGATTTCGTAGTCTTGAGAACTCTTGTTCATACCAGGCAAGTATATCACGCTCATAAAAACCTTTCTAAATTAAGAAAATTAAATGTATCTATCGTGGTTTGCTCATCATCAATCCGGCGCATGATTTCTCGGCTCCTGGTCTGAGATAGAATATTCAAACTCCCTTCCCATAGCACTTTCCGGTCAAGTATCGCCATCTTTCTATGATGATTGCCGGTACAAACGAGTACCTGCACACCCAACTCTTCAAATCTTTGAATTTCAGCCTCAGATTGGTATTCTAGGAACTCGGAATGCTCTCTGGGATCTCTTGTGAGGACATATACTTTTACTCCGTGCTCAATCAGCTTTTCGAATACCGGAAACAACCTTCTCATTCTTTCTGCTGTTATGTATGGACTTTCAATTACGACTTCGCGCGAAGCGTGAAGTAAATCCTGGACAAACTTCGGGTAGAAAGTAGACTCGTCGTAAAGGGAGGACTTAAACATGGTTGTCCTCCTCTCCTGATTCAATCACACAAACTTCGCCGTTATAATAAGTAAAACCGAGTTCCTTGAGTTTCTCGTAGGTGCGAATCAGGCTATCAAATAGCTCTTGGGGTTCCACCTGAGGGACAGCGGGCTCACACATCTCTCACTTGTAAGAGAATCCTTACGGTAATCCTTTACATACGCCGTATAATCGAAGTATGGCTAACACCAAATCCAAGCGCGATACTCTGGAGAATAAGCTCGACGATATGATCGCAGAGCTTGATGAGCTTGAGTTGTGGGATGTGGCTGATCCGGCAGATCAGACTTTCTGGGAAGAGTTCTTTAAAGTCGAGGACATTCTTGAGATGACTGATGAGTTCGACTCCCCCAACTTTACGATTACCGTTCAAAATAACCAAACTGGTGAAACTAAGACATATCATAATATTAAGCTGAAGCCGTCGCGGAAAAAGATTGATTGTTAAGAAGCCGTTGTGATCTTCCTTACAAGGCGTAGAGCCTCTTTTCAATCATTTTCAATTGACGTAGGATGAGGAAATATGAAGTCGGTTATACGACCCTTTGTTTTTGTTGCTAAATGGGTTCGTAAACATTGGAAACTTTCGTTGTTGGTCATCATTCTGCTAGGAATAGGTGGCTTTATTGCGTTGCGCCGGCTGAATACGCCGGAAGAGCAGCTGACCTTTGTCCCCGTTCAGCAAGGTGACCTGATCAAAACGATCAATGTTTCTGGTGTGGTTGATGCCAAACAAAAGGCCAGCTTGCACTATGCGACTGCTGCCAAGGTCACTTATATCGGTGCCAAAGAGGGTGATCCTGTCAAACGATGGCAGACCTTGGCCAGAATCGACGTTGCCGATCAACAAAAGCGAATTCAACAAGACCTCAACAACTACTTTAATCAGCGGATGATCTTTGAGCAGAATGCGGACGACCGTGGAGACACGATCATTAATGACGCGCTGGGAAGACAGGCTCAACAGGATCAGAAGGCATTAGAGAATGCAGTCCTCGATGTAGAAATTAGAGATATTGCCATTCGCAATGCCGCGTTGACCAGCCCGATTGCCGGCATCTTGGTCAGTGCTCCCTCAATTGTCCCGGGAGTTGTGATCAATCCGACGGATATCTTTGAGGTCGTAGACCCCAACAGTCTCATTTTCCGAGCCGCGGTTGACGAAACCGATATTGACCTCGTCCAAAAAGGTCAGCAGGCAACTATCGAACTTGATGCCTATCCGGATGAACCAATCACTGCTACTGTGAGTGCGATTGCCTATCGCAGCTCCCAATCAGCCAGCGGAACAGTCTTTGTGGTTGAGATGCCGCTTACCAATACCAGTACACAGTCAGCAATTGAAAGATACCGTCTGGGAATGAACGGCGATACTGACATCATCGTTGACCAACGTAAAGATGTCCTGCAGATTCCCATTGATTCACTGATCGAGCGTGATGACAAAAAGTATGCCCGGAGGAGAACCGGTGAAAATAGCGCAGAAGAAGTCGAGATCCAGACTGGTATAGAAAATGAAGAAATGATCGAGGTAATCAGCGGGCTATCCGCTGGTGATGAGGTAGTTGCTCCGTAAAAGCATGATGAAGATGAGTGAGTTCAAATGTTGTTGGCACTCAAGAATGTTTCAAAGATCTACAAGCTTGGTGAACAAGAAATTCGGGCACTCAATGAAGTGACGATCAATGTTGACGAGGGTGAGTTTGTGGCAGTCATGGGCCCATCTGGATCCGGCAAATCAACTTTCCTACAGGTAGCCAGTTTACTCAGTAGCACCGAAAAGGGTGATATTTTTTTGAAGGGCAGAAATGTCACTAAGTACTCCGAAGTAGAGCTCGCCCATCTGCGGAATAGAGAAATCGGATTTATCTTTCAGCAGTTTAACTTGCTGGCGCGAACGTCGGCGTTGGAAAACGTGGCCTTGCCGATGGTCTATGCGGGTGTGGGCGCGGCGGAACGCCGCGCCAGAGCGACTGCAATGCTTGAAAAAGTCGGTTTGCTCGATCGCCTCGGTAACACACCTGCACAACTTTCTGGTGGCCAACAGCAACGCGTTGCTATCGCCCGTGCACTAGTCAATGAGCCTGCAATTATCTTTGCTGATGAGCCAACCGGAAACCTTGACTCCAAAAGTGGTGAGGATATTAAAAATCTTCTCAAAGAGCTCCATCAAGAAGGTAAGACGATCGTGATGGTTACTCACGAGGCCGAGATTGCCCAGATTGCCAAGCGCATCATCCTCTTTCATGACGGCGAACTGATTTATGATGAAAAGTTTGGCTACAACAAGAGCCTGAAAAGTCAAAAAACGATCGAGTATGTTGATATGCTAAAGAAAAAGCGCAAACCACCGCGATTGATCTTTGGCAAAGTAACCGGAAAGTAAAGCAAGTACTTTCCGGGGGTTGTGACGGAACAAGTGACTATGAACCTTACGAACACGTTCTCTATCGCCTTAAAAGCCATCCTGCTGAATAAAAAGCGGTCATTTTTGACGATGCTGGGTGTCATTATTGGAGTGGGCTCGGTGGTACTGCTGACTAGTTTAGGCACAGGCTTGCAGTCATACATTCAAGATCAGTTTGCCAGCCTGGGGACAAACGTGCTCTTCGTGACTCCGGGAGACCCTTTTGGCGGTAGCCAAGAATCAGCAGTCATTGAGAGCACTAAACCGACTTTGAAAGAAGCACAGTACCGAGAAATTTTGCGTAAAAATCGTAACCTGTTCGTCGGTGGTGTGACTACAGCGGTAAACACAGCCGAGGCCAAGTACAGCAATACGACCAAAAAAGTGCTCCTCTATGGAGTTACGCCTAGTTACGAGAAAGTGACCAACTCCCATACTGAGAAAGGACAGTGGTTTGACGAGGCAGATGAGAGTAAGGGGAAACGGGTGGTCGTGTTAGGTTCTAAAGTCGCCGAGGAGCTCTTGGGCAAAGTTGATCCGATCAATAAGCGCATTCTGCTAAATAGCCAGACCTATACGGTAGTGGGTGTTCTCGAGGCCAAAGGTGGTGGTTTCGGTGGACCTAGTTTCGATAACTACATCTACCTTCCGTTTAACACCATTATGAACAACTTCAATACCCAGGTGATCGACTCGTTTATCTTTGAGGTCAAAGAACGGGATCAGATTGCCGAAGCAAAGAGGGCAATCGAGGCTGTGCTCTTGGAAGACCTGAAGGAGGATGAGTTTACCGTTTTTGACCAAGCAGAGCTATTAAAAACGATCAATAACGTGCTGGGTGTCCTGACTGCCGGCTTGGGTGGAATCTCAGCCATCTCGTTAGTGGTAGGCGGAATTGGTATCTTGAACATCATGCTTGTCTCTGTGTCAGAACGGACGAGAGAGATTGGTCTGCGAAAAGCGTTGGGGGCAACGCCGAACGTGATCTTGCTTCAGTTTTTGATCGAAGCTGCACTCTTGTCAGTGATTGGTGGCATGATCGGCGTTCTTATTGCCTTCCTAGGAACTGTGGCTATTCAGAGCTTCTTCCCTGCCCGCATCCTACCCGAGTCCATCGTAATCGCCTTTGGCGTTTCAACAGCCATCGGAGTGATCTTTGGCGCTGCCCCTGCCAGAAATGCGGCTCGTCTTTCCCCGATTGAGGCACTGCGCTCCGAATAGAGGCAGCGACTGTAAAGTGTTATTCTATCTATATGGGCATCATCAAAAAGTTTCTGATGATTATCTTAGTCATTGTTGGCACTGGGGCTGTCCTGGTGTATGGCTCGCGGTACATTCCGGAAGGAAAGTTGACTGGCGTCAAAAACGCTGCCAATCAAATTCAACCTTTTGTCTCCAGTAACATTCAGCAAGCAAATCTTGGTCAGCTCAGTGAGTTGGGTGGCCAGCTCACCACAAATGTCCAGTCGATCTCAGGCAAAGTACTTGGAGTTCAAGACTCTGCCCCAGCTTCAGCATCCAGTTCCAGTTCGCAGCCTAATCAGTCCCTTCCGCAACGGGCATTTGAGCTTGCTCGATACAGCTACTGTAAAGAGGTTGTCAAAGAGTACGAATCTCGTTAGAAAAGTAGCGAGTAGCCCATGCAACTCAAAAAACGTCAGTTGATTGGCCGATCACTTCTTTTTATTTTCTCGGTACTTTTCACTGTCTTAACTTTAGAAGGTATGGCGCGCTGGCTAACTGATCGCCAACTCCTGTCCTACTACCAACCGCTCCACAGTAAGATTGATCCCGCGACCGAAGATTGGCGGTGGACACACACATTTGAAGACAGTAATTTTACGGCTGACTATCAATTGTTTTGGAGACCAATTAATAACCGATTCCCATTTGATGATCGAGGGAACGCCCAATCTGAGGAGTTTGTCTCTTTTCGGACTTCTCCTGAAGAACCTAAGATTCTCGTCTATGGCGACTCCAACACCCAAGGTCTCTCAGCTACCTCCTGGGCAAATCAACTCCAGCTTCTTCTCTTGAGTCATCAGATTCCTATCGAAGTTATGAACAGAGGTGTCGTGGGGTACTCCAGTTACCAGGGTGTGCAGCGTCTTAAAAGAGATTTACAGACCTACAAACCCAAAATAGTCATCTTCTCATTTGGCTGGAATGACGTTGCTCCTTCAGCGAACGCCCCTGATCCCTTTTTCAAACCGTATCCCCGAATCGGTGGAGATCTGTTCGCACTCTCTCGAGCTTACGGAGTCGGGGTGTTCTACTCCAACAAGTTCCTCCGAAGCAGAGATGTGAAACCCCCTCCCACAAACTACTCCTCTTTATCCACCTTGTATCAACCCCGAATGACCATAGATCCCTATGTGCAGGAGTTTAAAGAGATGTATGTCCTGACTAAACAGCACGGGGCAGAGCCGCTCATCCTCAGTCGACCATTTAATACTGCGGATGAGGACTTCAGTGATCCGCAAAATTGGAGAAGTCGAGTGCCAGCATATAACAACGCTCTGCGTCAGTTGATGAGAGATGATAGAGCGCACTTTGTGGACTTGGAAGCTTATTTTATAGATAAACCACAGTTTCTATTTGACGAATGTCACTTTATCCCCGAGGGACATCGAGTCGCGGCGCAGCTTTTGCTTGAACACCTGCTAGAGTTTAAGTTGTTGTAGGTTTTGAGAAAGGGTCTTTACAACTTTGCCCGGACTTTCATCTCTGCTTCGATCTCGTCGCGGTCGCGGCCGTACTTCAGGCGGGAAAGTTGTTTGATCATCTCCGCCAAGCGTGGGTTCATGCGGGCTTTGACCGCGTCCATGTCTTTGAGGAGCGACATGCTGAATGGGGGGACCGGCTCATTTCTGACGATCGTTTTAATGTAAACGTGGAACTTCTCGACGTTTGCTAAGTCATGATCGTTAAAGGTCGGCGAGAACTCGTGTTGAAGGAAGTTAGCATCAGGCACACCTACCCGGAAGGCAACGATCGTACCCACGTTACCAAAGACTGCATTTTTGACATCTTCGTCAATCTGGCTGATAAACTGGTTCGCCACAATCAGGTTCAGGCGATACTTTCGAGCCTCGGACAGAATCACGGCAAAGTCTTCCGTCGCATAGTTCTGAAACTCGTCGACGTACAGGTAGAAGTCTTTACGCTGCTCCATCGGCACATTTTGACGAGACATGGCAGCCGTCAGTACCTTCGGCACCAAGATCAAACCGAGGAACTTAGCATCCTCTTCTCCCAAAATACCTTTGGAGAGATTGGCCAAAAGAATCTTTTGGTCGTCCATGATCTGCCGCACATTGAAGGAACTCTCTGACTGACCAATGATATTCCGCATGGTCTTGTTAGTAATAAACTTACCAAATTTGGAAACGATGTAGTCCAGGACTTCAGATTTATGGAAGTCAGCAGTCTGGGCGATCTGGTCAGTCCAGTAACGACGGACGATCGGATCTTTGACATACGGCAGCATCTCATCAACGTACTTGGGGTCAGTCAAAATACGGACCAACTCGATAAAGGTCGAACCCTTCTTGGTCATGATCGTCAACATGGCATTACGAATCGCGTGCTCAAAACGGGGACCGATAATACCGGTTTTGTGAGGGTCATACAGCTTGTACATCAAGCTAATAATCGAGTTGACCACAAAGTGTTGCTGCTCTTCTGTGTCCACTTCCATCATGTTCATACCCATTGGCCGCTCCAAATCGGAAGGATTGAAGTAGACGACGTCTTCTGCTCTTTCAGGTGGCATCAGCTGCAGCAAGTCTTCCACAAACTCACCATGCGGGTCGATGGCACAGACACCACGACCGGCTTCAATATCCTGCAGAATCATTTCTTTCAAGAACTCAGATTTACCGGTACCGGTTTTTCCGATAATGTACATGTGTCGACGTCGGTCGTCCTGTGACATGAAGATCTCGCGCTCTTGGCCGCGATAGACTGACTTACCGAGTCGCAGGCCGTCATTCGGGATTTCGGAAGGTGCCGGAGCTGTTTTGGCATTGAGCCAGCGGATGTGATGCGTCTCAACCGTCTTGTTCGGGAAGTGGAAGATCGTCGCTAACTCCTCGGAGTTGAGGATCATCGTGTTGCGATTCATGAACGGCATATAACGGTAGATAAAGTCGATCATGAACAGATGCTTAAAGAACAGCGTCGCTCGATGGAAGTTGTTGTTGGCTGAACTGAACTGCGCAAAAGCGCCGACGATGTTGTTCAAATGTGATTGAGCTGCGTATTCTTGGGGTGAAGAAACCACGATCCTGATACTGACTCGGAAACCTGGCTTACTAATCTTGCTATCAATACTCTCCATCTTCTTGGGATCGTGTTGGTAAGTCGCTTTCTCAGGGTCTGCCTCTCTTTTTTTCTCTGACTGCATATATGAGTAGCCCTGATTCTGCCAATGTTTTCCTTCCGGCTGCAACAAAATCTGAATGATCGCTCCCTCACCTTCTCCGAGTTTTGACATGGCTGAGGTGATCAAAGACAGACCATCAGTCGGTAAATCTTTGTAGGTTTTGATCGGGAAGTAGTTCGCTTTTTCCAGCTTCAGCTCCGCAAATGCCACCCGGCCTTTTTCAGAAAAAATATTCACCTCGTCCTGCTCCTGAATTTCCGCGCCGGGATATGCTCCGTGAATCTGTTTTTCGACGAGGTCACGGATCTTCCGTGGACAGTTGACGTAAAAAGCGATGTCTTCTTTCATCGCGATCATCTCAAAGGAGAACAGGTCTTCCGGCTGGAGGAAGCTGAAGTAGCCGTCTTTTTTCAGTGAGTACAGGGACGCAAACATTTGTTCGGCTGCGTCGATCTTGATCTCATTCTCTTTCGGCAGTCGGACAAGCAGGGTTACGAAGTCCAGTGCGTACTCTTCTCTTTTCCGGTACTTAAACCATTGGAAGAGCATGTACATGAATACCGCCACAATAACTAGACAGACAATCGCAAGCACGACGCCTACCAGGAATGAAAGAAGATTCGAGATAAAAAGGTCAAACTGTTGGTACATAGCTTCAAATTCTAGTCTAACGATTCTGTCAATGTCCCAGTCGGGCTTAAGCTGCAGCCTCCTCTTCGCGATAAACTACTTTTCCGGAGAATCGCTTCATCATTTTCCAGCTCCACTCAATCAGCCAACGGATGCTATAGGTGGGAGGTTTTTTCTTTCCTTCCTCTTCCATTTTGGAGGTAATGGGGAGCACAACGACCGGCTGTGCCAACACCCGAGGCAACGATTGACCGGTTTGTTGGTCAGCGATCACAATCTCCTCAGGAATCTGATCAACGTTGTCCTCTACCTTCTTGATGAACCCTTCTACTTCTGGAGGAAGCTCATGGCTCTTTTCCGTTTCAACATACTGAACTCCGCCGGCTTGGTCGACCGCCGGGTGCTCGACAGTAACACTGAGCAACGGAGCCTCTTTGGCAGTTCCCCCACCGACCACATCAGGAGGGTTGAGAGTATCGGTCATGGAAGTGACAGCCATTGGGATAGCCTGAGCAGCTGCATCAGGGACGACCTCTGAAGGAATAGCTTCAGATGGTTGCTCCTCTGCAAGTGGAGCAGTGGTCATCTCAGGAGGCGGAGCCTGATCGATCTCGGCTTCCTGTGCAGCTTCTTGCGTAATTTCTGCAGCAACTTGCGCCAGGTCTATCGGAGGGGCTGGCTGAGGAGCAACCGGCGGCTGTTGTGGCTCAACAGGCTGAGAAGGTACAGGGACTGCTGGAGTATCGGCGGGCATTGTTTGTTGAGGAAGTGCGGAGGAAAGTGCCTGAGAAGCTTGTTGTGTAGATACAGAAAAAGAACCGCGAAGGCGCTGCAACAATGGGGACTTGGAAGGAGTTCCGCCTATCTGGGCGGCTGGCTGAGCAGACATGCGTTCATGTTACCACTAAACTAAGGCAGCTCCAAGGCGTCACCGACCTGAAGTTGCCATTGTTTGGCTGTTCCTGCCGGCACTTCCAGCACCATGTTGACGCCTGTAGGTGAGGCGTAGCGTTGCAACTGGCTCGGACCAAGATCGGGGCTGGCTGGCTTAGGGACATTTGGAGTGATACCCACGACCTTTCCGTCAGCAATCCAGATCATATCGAGATCAAAGTTCATCTCCTTCATCCAGAATACTTGCTGCGAAATCTGGGGAAAGATAAACAGCATGCCGTCACTACCTATTTCTGTTCGTCCGCTGAGTCCACGCTGGATACTCTCGGGCGTAGTGACTACTTCCACGGTAATTTCTAGCGGCGCTTTGGTGGCCTGTCGGGACAGGCGAACTGTGTGCGTACTATGATCAATAATCTGGGCATTTCCCTTTCCACTCTCAGAAGTACACCCGCTCAGTAGTCCTGTGACGACGAGCATGATCGTCATGATCGTCAGTGGGACTCTTTTACTCTTTCCTTGCTGAGTTAATTTCCATAACAGTGCGGCCAAAGACAGTATCCCTATTGTGAACAGGACAACTTGATTTAGACCAAGAGAGGTCTGGGCAATCAGAACTTTTTCAACACGTAAGCTCTCCAACCCGCTCCTGAAAAGTCCATACCAAGCGAAGTATGCCAGTGCGAACCGACCCGACCCGAGCTGCCAAGTTTTTTTCTGCTTGATCCACCACAGTAGTGCCGCACAGATTAACATTCCGAGTGCTTCATAGGCAAAGAGTGGATGAAACGTCGCGAAGCTCTGATACCCTGCGGCGCGATGCTGCAAATCAATCGGAATTGCCCATGGCAAAGTACTCGGGAGACCGTAGAGCTCTTGGTTGACATAGTTCCCCAACCGCCCGATGGCCTGCGCAATCGGCAGACAAAGTACTGCCACATCCATCCAAAATACAATCTGCTGCCAAACTATTTTCTTTTTTTGCCACCAGACCACTGCTACTAACCCACTCACTCCTCCCAAAAATGCCCCAATAATTGAAAGTCCTCCATTCCAGATCTGCCATGTTTGTGAAAGATTCTGCGCATAGAGCGGCCAGTCCGTCCAGACATGGTAAACCCGAGCTCCGATCAATCCTCCCAGAAACGCAGCCGAGACAACTTGCCAGAATACTGCCTTTTGCGCCGGAAAGTTCTGAACGACTTTTTCTGCCAACAAAATGGCAGTTGCCGCGGCCAGGCCGATCAGCAATCCATACAGATGAAACTGGAGTCCCAGAACTTGGAAGCTCATATCACTATATCAACACCGCTATCGTCAGAACTGTAAACAACACTGTCCACGCCAATACAAACACTCGAATCTCTCGATCGGTAAGTGTCCGTTTAAGTTGCCAGAGGTATTGTTTAGAAAACCGGGAAGGATTTCTGCTATACCGCCAAAAGTCATAGGTGTAGTGCAGTCCCATCCCTAGCATCAATCCGATCCCGACCACACTCCCGGTGGAAGTAATGACAAAAATAGTCAGGAAAAGATACACGATTAAAAACAGCACTGACCTTGTCAATAGCTTTTCCTGAAGAATCTCTGCCTGGGAAAGAGCGCGGATCGCTCCAACATAGTCACCCTTTTTCCAGAGTTCCCGGACGAGTGTATTGAACTCTGTATTTGGATAGAGATAGAACGCGTGAACAAACCGATCCAGGAAGAGCAGTAAGAAACCGAGGAACGTTCCGACAATAAAAAGTACAAACGGTAACCAGCCGGGGAAACGATGAAAGAAAATTAAACTATAGATAATCGGCAGAAGCAGGTGAACGGCCATACCAAGATTATAACGGCTTTTGACTGCTGACGGAAAGCTCTCCCATGGCATTCCAATGATCAAACTTGGCTTGCCATATCACCTGCAAGGCCCTGTCCACTTGTTGTTTGAAGACCGGATTGCGCTGATAACGATCTGCTAAATCTGTGATGATCTTATCGGTCTCAGCCACAGGCACCGTTTTCCCTAGAACAATTACGTTGTGACCTGCTTCAATAGCCAGTGCAGATAGCTCGGAGAGCGTCTGTTTCGTCGTTGTTGCCGAGCCTGAGGCAAACTGCCCTTGAGCTGAAGCCATCTCCAGGCCATCGGTAAAGATCAAGTGAGGCGCAGATAAGTTCAAGTGACCCAGACACTCCGGGGAAGTGGTACAGAGCTTAGCAGACGAACCATCTTCGGAGAGTAAAGATACATGGGTGGTCATTACTCCCACGTGTGGGTATGTATTCAGAAGACCCAGGAACACGCTATGCTCGACCGGATTAAAAGCAATCGTGTCAGCCCTAGTGTGCAAATCTACAGTACTCTGTCCGATACCTGGGTAGTGCTTCAGGACCGGGATGACATGTTGAGCCTGCATGGCTTCAATCCAAAACAATCCATAGTTTCGTACTACATCGGGATTATCACTACACAGACGAGTTCGCAAAATAGGATGATTTGCTCCGAGGTCTAAAACCGGTCCAAACACGATATCGATACCAACACCATGAAGCTCTTTGGCAGCTCGATCCAAGACAGATTTAAAGCTCTCTCGATCCATCCCACACTGCTCTTGCGCGGAAGGAAAGGCAGTCATCCCTTCTCCGCTGAGGCGCTGGACCGTGCCGCCCTCGTGATCTACTGCAACTAGCGGCTCCAGCAACTTTCGCTCCAGCTCACTCAAATTAGGTTGCGACGCCAACATATCAGGTTCAGTAGGAATGCGTTTGATGGCAGAGGTCATTTGGTCAGCTTGGAGGGCGGAGATTCTCTGTCCAAAAAGTGTTGCAAATCCAGGCACCTCACCACTGAGCTCTCCTGCCGTGCTGGCAATCTGGTCAGAGTTCGCCGGAACCACAACAGGCAGGGCCAGTAGCTGAGCGACCTTCTGTCTGGGAGTAAGGCTCTGGAGCAACTGGGCAGAGACCGTGGCTATTGAAGACTCGGCCAGAGGCTCTGGCGTCGGTGACGCTTGCGCTGCAGCTTGGTCAGCAGTTTGGTCCGAGCTCGTTTGTTTGAGGAGATGAGGATAGTAAGTAGGCAAAACGTAGTAACGAACACCACCAACGACAGCAGCCAGCACTGTCAAAACGATGATAAGGATAAGGGTACTTCTCATGGTTTCTTTTGTCGAAGCTGTTTTAGCTTCCACATAAACAGCTTTGCTTTACTTTTGGCAGTTGCTGCGTCTGCCACGAATGACAAAGCCCGTTCCAAAACTGCTCGATTGACGGTCTTTGCCAGTCTCATATAGAGACTTTTGTGTTTTAAATCATCTAGCTCTACTGCCAACCTATACCCAAAATCTTGAAACTCACGAGTGATATACCCGCCTTTATCCTCGAGCTGGTACTCTTGAAAGAGCTGCTGGATCGAGGCGAAGTCTTTTTGAGACTTTTTGTTGGTAGAGTCTCCTTGTTTCATCTGGCTTTATTGTAGTCGTAGGCGCAAGGTTTGACAGACTTCTGTCAGTACATCTCCCATCTGTTGCTGCTCTTCTCCCAAAAATGGCGTCAGAACGTAGTCCTTACCGGATTGTTGGCGGATCCCCTGCCGGCCGTCGATACCGATACGGACATGGAGAAACTGATCGCTACCCAGATGGCTACGGATTGAGTTGAGACCATTATGGACTTTAGGGCCTTTGCCAAACTGCAGCTTCCATTGACCAACTGGGATATCCAGATCGTCATAGATCACGATCAGTTGAGGATGCTCCCAAGTTCCGGCTGGCTTTCCACTTTTGATGTCAGCTACCAGCTGTTTGTCGAAGTAATCAACTGTACTCAAGACAGCTTCTCCGGACTCGTTCATGTAGGTCAGGGACTTAGCTAAAAACAGCTCGCCTGTGCGGTAGATCACTGTTTTCGTTTTGTGATGTTCACGGGCGGCTTGCAAAAAGTTCTGTCCGGTCAATAAAGTAGTCAAGGCATCTACGGCCTGGTAACCAATGTTATGCCTGGTCAGACGATACTCATCCCCTGGGTTTCCGAGCCCAAAGACAAACTGTTTCATAGAGGCATTATAATGGCTGATCAGTGATCAAGACAGACAGACCTACTCCCAAGCCGTACTTTTCGATTGTCATTCCGACGTTAAACGAGGAAAAGTTTCTGCCCCGGCTGCTCGGAGATCTAAAAAAACAGACATTTAAGGACTTTGAAGTCATTCACATTGATGGTCGATCCACTGACTCAACTTGCCAAAAAGCGGCTGAGTTTTATAGACAGATCTCTATTTCCTGCTTTACAGTCAACAAGCGCAACGTCAGCTACCAACGGAACACGGGTGGTAAAAAGGCACGCGGGCAGTGGGTGATCTTTATGGATGCCGATAACCGTCTGAAGCGGACTTACCTTGCCCAACTTCAGGTGAGGTTGGAGACACATCCGGACACTGACGTTTTTACTTGTCTGCTTGATTCTTCCAATGCATCATTGGTCATGAAAAACTTGCTGGACTTCTGCAACCTGATCATGCTGACCACGGCAAAGGTACGCCCGTTTGCGGCCGGTGCATTGATTGGCATCCGGCGGAAGCATCTCAAAGAGTTGAAGTTCAACGAGGCTGCCAAGATGTCAGAAGATCACCAGTTTGTGGAAGAAGCAGTCAAAAAAGGTCTGCGTTATCGGGTTTTTAGTCAGCCACGCTACAGATTTTCTTTGCGTCGATTTGAAAAAGAAGGATCTTTGAAGGTTATTGTGGACTACGTGCGAGGTGGTGTTGTGCTGCTCGCTGGTCCGAAGTTTGAACGCTTTTTGCCGGAGTACCCGATGACCGGTGGAACAGACTACGTTGCGTACGCAGCAGAAAGAGCCAACAAAGGAATTTATGGCCTTTTACCCAGCATGCGCGATATCATTAACACGACAACCAAAACTCAGCAACAGAAAATGCGAATGATGTTGTCACGTATACAGAGTTTAATGAATGACATCTAAACAGTACTTCTTTTACCTACGTTGGGCGTTGAGAGCTGCCACAGTCTTCATGGTAGGTGAAGCGCTCTATCATGCCTCTGGGGTACGTACTGCTGGAGTGGAGACCATCTGGCCCCAATCAGCAGTCTCTTTTACTCATTTGTTTGTAATGCTGTGGGCCTCCATCTCCTTGTTGGTAGCTGCAGTGCTGTTTTATCTACAAAAGTATCTTGAACAAGCCAAACCGCTTTTAGTGATATTGACTGTTCCCTGTGTTATCCACGCCCTACTCCTGCTCTGGCTGTCGCTCACTCCTTATACCCAAATCTTGCCGCTGGCCAACCTGTACGCATGGGTGCCTTTCTATGAAGTCTGGATCCGTGGAGAAGCGGCTGTTTTACTGATCTACGTGGCATACATTGTTTACGGCAGGTGGAAAAAGTATGTTTAGTACAAGCGCCCCGCGCGCCTTGCTGTTTACCACGATTCAAGGACATGCCAGCATCGCCGACTCAATTTCCCGAAAGCTGACCGAACGCGGCTGGCACACATTGACGGCGGCATTTGAGGATCCTGGACTGGCCGTTTACCGTTGGATTTATCGTTATGCTCCCAAGCTCTGCCGCATTTACTATAATGCGATTTTTTTGCCTCAAATTAGGAGTTTAATAGCTTTTTATACGAAAAAATCTCATCGCAAAGTTTTTCAAAAAGCACTGGCGGATTTTCCGACTGACGTGATCATCGGGACCTCATACGGCTTTGACTCTTCGGTACTGGAGCTGCGGCGAACGCTCCGAAAAGAAGGTAAACCTGTGCCGAAGTTTATTAACATCGTGGTAGACCCTCGTACATTCTTTGCCACCAACCTCGTGGAAGAAGCCGACGTCAACTGCGTCTTTGACGAAGAGATCGCGCGGCGGTGTCGCAAGTTTCGGCCCAAAGCAGTGGTAGAACCGACTGGCTGGTTTGTGCGGCCGGAGTTTAACAGTCGCATCAGCAAGGCTGCGATCAGAAAAGAGTTAGGACTGGATCCTGACCGATTAACACTTTTATTTGTGGCTGGCTCTGAGGGTGAGACCAAGAGTGCTCAGCTCATTCCTCCCTTGTTAGCGTTGGGTGTACCCATCCAAATTATTCTAGCCTGCGGGAGTAACCAAAAACTGCGAGACAGCTTTCAACCAATAGTGGAAAGGTATGCTCATCACTCTGATCAAACATTTATTACGCTACCGTTTACTAAAGAGCTCTACAAATACGTTCGCGCTGCCGACTTGCTGGTAGGAAAGGCCGGGCCAAACAGCATCTTTGAAGCTGCTGCTTGCGGAACACCGTTCTTTGCCACCACTCATATTGCCGGACAAGAGGACGGCAATCTGGAAATTATTCAAGAGTTTAAGCTGGGATATGTTGAAGAAGACTTGAGTAAAGCAGCAAAACTGCTGGAGCAGATCGTTGCCATGCCAGAGCAGCTTGAGCAGTTCAATGATTCGCTCAAAGCAATGGCTGCCTATAACGACCGTGCCATTGATCGGCTGCTTGAAGTCCTGTCACATTCTCGAAATACTCTCACACGATCTTTGTCAAGCAATCTTAATTGACTTGAGCTCTTCCAGCGTTGTTGCTTCATCCCATTTCTTGTCGTCTCGGAACTTAATGAATCTTGGAAAACGGAGTGCCTGACCGGCTGAATGAATCGGAGAGGTCGTCAGCTCATCTGCAGCCACTTCCACGACCAATTCAGGAGAGCACCAGACATCCGGAATCAGCATTTTTTGGACGATGTAAACTGGCGGCTGTTCTGGGACGACGAGTGCGTCGCAGCGTTTTTTGACCTCAGCCAATGTCTCTTCAGTCAGGCCCGTACCGATCTTGGCCAGTGTCAGTACTTGCTGAGTCTTTTCGTCCAGCACCCCCACCAGGAAGGCTCCGATTCCAAACTCCGCCCGCTTACCCCGCCCGTAATAGTAGCCCATCACGATGACATCCATCGTATCGCTGAGCTTGCCCGTAGTCCCTTCAGCTTCCTTCATCTTGACCCAACTCCAGCCTTTTCGGCCACTTTGATAAGCGGCACTGGTCTGCTTCATCACGATCCCTTCCAGTCCCTCGGCGAGCATCTCCTCGTGGTACTGTTTGAGCTCAACCGAATCGGTAGTGGTCAGTGATTCGGGGTGCCGGAGGATGTCATTGTCCGCAAAAACTTTGTCGAGCTTTTTCTTGCGCTCCACCAGTGGCTGATTGATGAGGTTGTGGCCGTCCAGATAAAGCAAATCAAAAATATAGAAGCGGACCGGAATCTCGGCTGCTTTTTCTGCTATGCCGTGCTTGCGCTTGCGTTGAATAGTCTGTTGGAAGGGAATCAGGTGGCCGGTCTTAGGATCATAGCCGATGGCCTCTCCATCTAAAATACAGCTCTGGCAGTGCAGTTTTGCGGCAATGTGTTCTAGCTCCGGGAACTGGGCCGAGCTTTCCTCTAGATTACGAGTGAAGGTACGCAACAGCTCTGGCTTACCGTCACTGCCTTTTCGGAAGTGGATCTGGATGCGGAGACCATCATACTTTGGCTCTGCTACTACTTCTTTCATCTTCTCGATCACTTCAGAAGCACTATTGAGCCGTTGGCAGAGAGCCGGAACTACTGGCACGCCCAGCTCGATACTGTACTGCTCTGCGAGCAGCTTATGACGTTTGGTAGAGTCTTTGAGCTGTAGGTACTCACTGGCAAGCTTGCCGATGTCAGCACGGCGCTGATATGCCGCTTCCAACATCTCTCGCTCGGATTTATCGCCACACATTGCCCAAGATAAGGCATCCATAATGGTCATGTCTGAGAAACCAAGTCTCAGCCGACCCAATAAAATGCGCGCCACAAACTTGGCAGATAGCGGGTCAAGTTGTTCAAAAAGTGCAACGGCCTTATCCTGTTTACGTTGTTGAGATTGTGAACCATTATCCTGAGCGATCTCCGACAGCTTTTGGTACAGCTCAGCGACATCGAGAGAAGACGTCTGCTTTTTGAGCTGCACGCCACGCTCCGCAACGACCGACTGTGCAACTTTACCGAGATCCCCGACCTTCTTGTAGCGACTTCCTACTTCCGTCTCAGCTGCAGAAAGATCTTCGTCTCCAAAAAGATCGATTGTGTCACCTTTTTTATTTGGCAAGAGACGCGCCAAGACTTTGATGACTGTTTTGACCGAGATCTGGAACTCGAGTCCGTGATACTGCGGCAGCAGCTGGCCTTGAAGGAGATAACAGGTGGGCCTGACCTCGTCCGGCTCCAAGTTGTTCAGCAGGTCGGCGAGGGTGGAGGTAATTTCAAGACGAGAGGAAATGTTCTCAAGTTGATTGAGGTACTCGGAAAGCTTGGCAATGGTCATAGGGGTATTTTACCTAATTCTGCCATGGTTAGCAGTGCTGGTTAATTGTGGTTTGATAGACCTATAGTATTGTATTGTGGCTTTCTCTAGGATAGAATCCTCTCCACATGTTGTGTTCTGGGGCAGCGCTGGAAGCAACGCATACCTCGGAACAACCAACATGTCGTTCGTTAACAAGTGAAGGAAAAAGGGCCATGTCTGATTATCTTCTGGAAATCAAAGGTCGGTTTGATCCGGGGAATCCGCCCCGCATTAGAGCGTCTGAGGAGCTGCTGGATTTTGGCAGCAATCTCCCGAATGAGTATCCTGTTCGTACTTTCACCCTTCAGAATGTGGGAGGGCCATTCTCTGGTTCTCTAAGAATCGAGCGAGGTGACAGCGAAAGACGCTTTATTGGATGGTTCGAGGAAACTTCTACGTTTCCCGTCCAAGTTCGCGTCCAGTTTCACCCCTACGTACAGTCTATGGCTGATCTCACACTACATGAGGATACGCTGGTCATCCATGCCGGGAGTCAAGTAATCCGGGTGAGACTGCGGTCACACATTAGACCGTTTCCCGCCCCCGAACCAGCAGAACAGACTGACTATGAGTACAGCCCAACCTATAGTTCAAGCTCAACTGCAAGTAACCCATGGGTGGACATTGCTGTTGCCCTAGGAGTTTTCACCCTGCTCGTGATACTGTTCCCTATCTATGCACCTATGTGGTTGTTCTGGTATCTCATCGGTTCACCCATTTATCGACTCACCCAGTGGCTATTTGGTAAAGAATGGCCCTCAGAACTCGCCTCCAATGTATCCTACGCGTTTACCAGACTCCGCTGGCGTCTCCGCCGTCCTAAACACGACGGAGAGTCGATCTAAACATACTTCTGATCCTCTCGTCTTCCCCTTCACTCCTCGTAACGAAAAGCGCCAGGTTCCCCACCTGGCGCTTTCTATGAATTACCTTTTTTACTTCCGCAGCCGATAGGTTACTCCCTTGGTCACACCCTTCTTCTCAATCACGTTCTTGGCCACCAAGTCCTTAATATCCCGCAAGATGGTATCGACAGAAACATTCGGCAACACCTCTTGGGCATCAGCCGAGGTCACTTCTTCGCGGCTCTGGAAGAGCTCCAGCAACACAATCTGCCGCTCGGAGAGCGCGACCTGTTGACCGCCGAGCTCCTGCTTGAGCTTGGTGTCTTTGGAGAGCTTCAGAACTTGCTGTTTGACTTTGTCGATCTCAATTGCCAGTCCATAACAAAAATACTCGATCCAGTACGTCATGTCATTTTGCTGCTGGACTGAGAGGAGTGCCTGGTAATACTGATGAACGTCGTCATCAAAGTATTTTTCCAGTGAGAAAAAGCGCTTAAAGTCATAGCCCGAGCTATACAGCACCAAGGTCGCCATCGCTCGCGCAGTCCGGCCGTTGCCTTCGATAAACGGATGAATGAAAACAATTTGATAATGAGTAATCGCTGCCCGGAAGATCGGGTGAAGTTGCTGGGTCTGTGGAGAGTTGAGCCAGTTGAAGAACTCCTCCATTAAGTACGGAATCTCCACGAACACCGGCGGACGAAAAACGATAGAGCTATCCAGCGCGCTGCGAACTACAACCTGTTTATCGCGGTAGTTACCAATGTACTGCGGATCGATCAGCCGTTGCATCGTCAGCTTATGCAATGTTTTGAGAAGACCGTCATTGAGGGCCTTGGGATCTGAAATATAATCTTGCCAGTTATTGATCCACTCGATCACTTGACGGTAGTTAATCACTTCCTGAATATCACGCTCCCGGGCGACAATACCAGCTTGCTGAGCTGCCTGTTGACTGTCTTGAATATCTTTGAAGTTTTCTAGTTGGATCAACTGAGCTGCTTGTTCGGGAGTCAGATCATTCCCTTCGATCTTAGTTCCGTAGTGAATAGTGCGATTCAATGCGTCGTCACGAAACCTTGCTTCCCATGCCGGGACAAGTGCAGCGTTGTCGATGAGGGCTTTGGCCGCCTCAATCCGGGAAACGTAGGTCAGCAAGTTGTTAGTGATACTGAAGTGAGGCTTAAACATGTCAAAGTAGATCGTTCTTTACGACCTATTTTTGCATAAAATGCAGGAAAAGCTAGCGGCGGTCTTAAAGCAAAAGACGGGAAAGTGAAAAAAAAGAAATTACTACAATTAATGTAATTATCACGAGTAATGTAATTTTTAAATAAGAGACAAAAGAGACATACACCCGCTTAGTCGAAAATTTTCCGCCCGCCAGCACTCATCGGCCGGAAACTTGATAGATAGACCACAAACTTTCCGGGATAGCAGCAATCAGCTGCGAGACATTGAAGAAGGGACCGACGTTTTCGGCAAGTTTTTCTCCGGCGGCTTTGTTGGTAACGGAGCCGGCTACTGCTGCGACAAGAAGTTCATTTGTACATGCGAGCGCAGCAACCAGGCCAGCCAAAACGTCACCAGTTCCACCTTTAGTCATCCCCGGATTGCCACCATTAATTTCAAAGCACTGGTCCGGTGTCACGACTTTATCTGTTCTGCCTTTCAATACAATGGTGGCACCACCCAGCTGTCTGCTCCACTTTTGAAGCTGACTAGCAGGGGCTTCGCTCGTGTCTTGGACCAACTCCGCTACATCCTTGCCTGTCACTTTCGCCAATACCATCGCCAGTTCACGCGGGTGCGGCGTAATAATCATCTGTTCGTTCAGTAGCCCCGGATCCATCATCTGCAGCGCCCCGGCATCGATCACCCATTTTTTTTGGTGATACTTTTGAATTAAAGTGTTGGAGATCTCAGTCGTGTCGGTAGTCCGAGTCATACCAGGACCAATCAGAATACAGTCCGCCTCTCCGATATAGCTTTCTACTTCTTCACGGCGGATGACGATCCCGTTCCAGAAGTTTCCTTTTGCTTCTTTGACCAGCTCATTGTTGTCTGGTACTGAAGAGTAAAACACCATGTCCACAAAGCACGACGCCACATCGAGGCTCCACCGTGAGGCTGCATGAAACAGCTCAGAGCCTCCAATAATCAAGAGCTTTCCGTTCTGCCCTTTGTGAGAGTCGGGCTGAGGCAGATGGAGTTGTCGAATAACCTGAGTGAGTTGTGGCGAAAGAGTCGTCATATGTTGATCGTGCCTTAGAGCTGTAGGACTTGCAAGCCGGGAATTTTTTGTTTGAGGCCTTTAATCACGTCGGGTTCAACCGTGGTAATTATGGACTGACCGGTATGAAGTAGTCTTTCTACCTGATCTCGGTGTTCATCATCAAGCTCAGACAGAATATCATCCAGTAACAACAGCGGGCGTTGACCCACTACACGCTCTACATAGAACAACTCATTTAGTTTCAGCCAGAGAACTGCCAATCGCTGCTGTCCGCGCGACCCGTACTGCGCCACGTTGAGCCAGTCCGTTCCGGAAGGCGCTAAGAAGTGCACCATGAAGTCATCCTTGTGGGGACCGATCAAAGTATGACCAGCCGCCACCTCTTTGTCCGCATACTGCACAAAACGTTCTTCACTAACGATTGATGGCTCGTACTCCACCGTAAACTGCAGCGGAAACTCTGAGGCAGTGAACTCCTGAAAAAACTGCCGCCGTCGCTCCTGCAGAACGCTGCCGTGTTTGAGGAGCAACTGTGTCCAGTAGTTCAAGACTGTTCTCGGCATCTGTCCATCGCGAACTTGGTCGATGAGTTTGTTGCGGCGCTTCAGTGCATTTTCATACGTGGTCAGTGAAACTCCGTACTCTGGATGGACGACACTCAGGATCGTGTCGACAAACTGCCGCCGCCGGCTGGGTGAGCCCTCTACCAGTCTCATATCTTCTGGTCGAAAGACGACAGTGGTGAAGTGGCCCAAAAAATCTTTCTTTCGCTTCCGCGCTGCATTGACGAAGTAGTGTTTGCGCTGGACGGCTTTGCCTTGGAGGATACCCCTGGTCAGCACCACTTCAAGCTCGTCTCCTGCCTTGTCATCACTGAGCTTGGTTTTGACCCGAGCCAACTCTTGCCCAAAGGCGATCATCTCTTCATCTTTTTCGACCCGGAAGCTCTCCCCTGTGGAGAGCAACGCGAACGCCTCAACGATGGAGGTTTTCCCAACCGCATTATTACCCACAATCGCAGTGACCTGAGGGGAGTCAACCGCTGGGAAGGTGAGCGTCAACTGCTTGTGACAACGAAAATGCTGGAGAATAAGACCTTGAACTGCCATACAGTAACGTGAGCGTAGCCTAACACACGGCAGTTACTTCTGTTCAATGTTGAAGAAGGCGAATCCGGACTGAGGAATACCCAGGTATCCAGGAGCCCGGATGTTAAAGGCCGTTTTAAACTCGGCACCAGTCAGCGTGATCTCTCCCTTGTCAGTCTGGAAAACAACCTGATTGGTGCTGCCGTTCCCTTGCACCACCCGAACACTCGTCACTTTGGAAGGACCGTCAGATTTCGCGCGCAGCTCTTCTCTAGAGTAGGGATTCCCTCCCCAGCAAGAGGTAGTCACCGGCGTTACCCGATCATCTCTATAGCGGGCAGCATTGATAATGTCTGCCAACTCTTCACCAGTCAGCCACGGATTAGATCGGCCACACTTGTCAGAGGAGGGGCTATATCCTTTGGTATACCAGGCTTTATACAACCAGGGAGAGCCACCGATCTTGTCGTATGATTTGTCGATAAAGTTGCCACCACCAGAGCCGTCCGTGGTATCCCAACCGACCGGTGTTGCATACCCGCCGTGAGTAGAAGCGTAGTAGGTGACCACGTCTTCCAAGACCATACCTTTGGTATCGTTGACTGCCTTTTTCCATGCTTCCGGAGCATTGTCAGACTTCGACTTACTGAATACTTGGCATGCTTCCGTGGTACAGATCTCCCTGCCTTCTTGTTTATAGCGATAGGCATAGGTCCGAGCGGCTACCGCCTGGGCCTTCAACGCCTCCGCATCCCAACTTGCCGGCATCTCAGCGATTCCATACAGATACGTCGTCTCAAAGTCGATGGAACCTTGACCGGCCACCTTAATCGAACCACCGGTATCTTTCGAAACCGGCTCTTTACCGTAATAGGCCTTTAAGATCTGCTTGAAATCCTGTCCTGATCTGGCTCTGCCCCGTGCCCCGTACTGGCTCATTCCTTTACGATGTGTATGCGCGCCAAAGGAGAAAACCGCAAAGCTTCCGGCCGGAGCCGACTCACGGAAACCTTTAATCGAGGCGTTGTAGTCATCTGCGAGCTCGCTGTCACCAATCGAGGCAGTGAAACCTCCGGAACGAGCATTTAAGATCTCCTGCTGCCGCGCACTCAAGGCAGCGATCTGATTGGAAAGTTGTGCCTGATAGGCCTTAGCGCCTTGAATCTCTTTCCGGAAAAAGTCTGCTTGTCCGTCCAGATCCTTTTGGAGTGACGCTAAACGACGTTGGTCATCTTCGAGCTTTTTCTTTTGCTGTTCGAGATCTCTGATCTCGTTGCCAAACTCGCGAATGAGACGATTGTCTTGCTCCTGAATGGACTGACGGTAGGTCAAGTCGCGAGTCAGCAGCGAAGCGTCAGTATTATTCAGGAAAATGAGGAGGGGCGACTGCCAAGCCTGGCGTTTATAGCTCGTCGCGACGCGTTGGGTAAAAATCTTGTACTGCACAGCCAGACGATCCTCCCGTTCTTTGATTGTGACAGCCAGGTCGCTGGCATTTTTTTTGGCCGCCGCGATGTCTGCTTGGGCTTTTTTGATCCGCCGGTCCAGCTCTTCAACTTGCTTCTCAAGAGGGGTAGTTGCGGCTGCCGAGAGCTCGAGCAAGTGCTGCAGCTCGTTTTTTTGACGCTCAAGATCCTCAATTGGGTCAATTGCCTGAAGGTGATTTTTTGCCAAGAAACCCGCCCCGCCAATCAGCAGTACCGCGCACAAGATACCGGCGAGGAGCTTGGCAAAGTTCGGTCGATGGCGTGGATAAATCAGTACCTTTTTGGGCAGCACAACCATGGGTCGAGACTACCGACTTCTCAAGAAAAAGTAAAGTGGAGATGCAATTGAGCTTGGTAATAAAAGTTCAATTTTTAGACCTTTTTGATTGTTTTTGATACAATATAGGCCTATTTGCTGAAGATTCATCGCTTACGATGAATAAGCACAATTTCGTGCGTTTCGGCATTTATGACCTTTAACAAGTGAAAGGACAGAAGTCGATGATTACTTTCTATGGTTCGGAGCAAGAAGCAAGCTATCTGGATATTCGTGAAGAGATTTCCAATTTTTTCCCACCCGACATTACAACCTCGGTAGAGGAAATAAACTTTGGAACTCGTTCTCATCGGATGGTCGATTCCGTCAAATTCAATATTGAAAACAGGGGTGGACCATTCTCAGGTCAACTCACTATTGACCCCCTCTCCCACCCTCAGTTCAAGGCTCGTTTTATCGTGAAGCCCAACTTTCCAATTCAGGTTAAAGTTGAGTTTCTTGAAGCACCCAACCCTATGGAAGATGGCTATCAAAGTGATGAACTCGTCATTCACGCTGGAGAGAGAACTATTCAGGTAAAGCTCTCTGTTACGTTAAATTGGTACGCTACTTGGCCCGATCCCGATGCCTATAATAACCCCTATTTTCGACCCGAACATCAGATAACGTTTCGTCTTAAACCGGAGGAAAGAAGAAGCTTTTCCAATAAGCTGAGCTTCCTCCTGTACAAGACGGAAAAAATGCCCCCCCTGCTACGCATCCCTGCACAAGGCGTACTAGGTATAGCCCTATTTCTAACTGCCCTGCTCAATGATGAGTAAAAAAGGCATAGCCGGAGAGAACTCGATCATTTCCTTTCATTTTTAGGAAACGCCAGGTTGGATACCTGGCGTTTTTCGTTGCTTTCTATAAAAAGCAGCTACCAACTTCTCCCCCCCTTTCCTCTAGAGAACCAATGATATAATTTCACCAGTTTCGATATACCTAATACATAATGAAGAAGTTATTTGCCGCTCTCCTCACTAGCGTCTTTTTGTTTTTTGCGGCTGCACAGGCTGCTGAGGCATTTAGCTGTACGCCCGTTTTATTTCAAGAACGCAATAGTGACTACATCTTAAGCGGACAACTAAGTAGTCTGACTATTCCGTCTAATCTCACCTCAGTGTGGGTGGCTTACCCTATCACTCAGGCTGATCTGGATGACCCTAATATTCTTGGTCCAAATACGAGGGGCATTCACTACTGTTGGGAGAATACCGAAGGTACTGGACTGGGTACAGGAGCTTGCCAAAGTGGTTCCATAGGGAGCACCTGGTTAGATAAGCCAAGTAACGCTCCTGATCTAGCAGATTATGTTTTTCAAGATTCGGCTGGTAACTACTATGTTGCAGCTCCATTTAGCCCATATGACGGGAACCAACAAAATACTCGGTGGGAGGTTGCCCTTTGGGGTGGACCAGGTAATTTAGGCAACCGAGGGATGGGTGACAAACTATGCACTGAGAGTGTGATTCAGAGCACAGATGGTGCCTACTCCTGCAACAACCCTGGTATTTCTTACTCTGTGAATGGTCAGGAAGTCAACCTCGGCATCTCCGTAGATGCTACCAACATGGACCCGACCAAGAGTTATCGGGCTATGATCAAGTGTGAAGGGCTGTGTGACTTAGGAGGTGGCTGGTCTATCCCGCTAGTGCTTGATGGTAACTCCTACACGAACGGTTCGACCTATGGCTCAGAGTTCCGTGACGGAGCCTATACAGTCGTCATCGCCGATGCCGGCAATCTGGGCTGCAATACGATCACCGATAACTTTGACATTCGTAACTGCGCTGTCTATCCACAATGTATTGGGCGAGTTGAAATTGACCGCACTGATCCTACCAAACAGCAACAGCCCGACGAAGGACGTGAGCAAACGATCGTGGATGCAGCCGAAAACCGTAACCCCCTACCCGACACGATTACTCCATTTAGTCTATGCCGACAGATTCCCATCCTAACTAAAGCCGAGATCGATGCCCAAGTCGCCTTGATTCAGGATCCAGATGCTGCCGCGAAGCTCCGCCAAGAACTGACCCAGCGTTCAATCAGGCAGCAGCAAGAAAAGCAAGCATGTTGTCAGTGTACGTACGGAACTCGTTTCTATGACCGTGACACGGGCGCTTGCCAAGGTGAGGCGGGAACTCGGGGTGAGGTAGACCCTTCAGTGGTTCGCCAACGCCAAGGCTTTAAGCCAGGCATCTACACCGCTGTCGGCTGTATCCCTGCCACTGTATATGGTGAAGAGGGTGAGGGGAACTTGATTACTTCTCTGGTCCGGATCGGTCTAGGGATTGCCGGTGGCGTAGCCTTACTGATGATCTTGGCTGGAGCGTTCATGTTTACGACTTCTCAGGGGGACCCAAAGCGAGCGAGCGAAGCTCGCGAGCTGATCACTTCTGCGGTACTGGGCCTTGTCTTCATTATTTTCTCTGTGACTTTGCTACAATTCATTGGTGTAACGGTCTTGCACATTCCCGGTTTCGGCGAGCCCACCACTGCTGAGACAGCGACACAGTAAACGCAAGCCCGAAGACGAAAGAAGTTCTATGTTACTTGCTCAGGATTTCGACCGATATAATCCCCTTGTTCTTGAATCCACCAAAGCTGGGCAGCTTAGCACGCCGGGTGGAATCATCAGTGAAGTTCTCCGGTATCTTTTCCCCCTAGCTGGCTTGATTCTGTTTGTGATGATTGTCTGGGGTGGGTTTGAGATGATGACCAGCAGCATTGCCGGCAAAAAAGACGCTGGTCGGCAGCGCGTTACTACGGCTGTTATTGGTTTCCTTCTCTTATTCGCGACCTACTGGATCGCCCAACTGATGCAGGCTGTGTTCGGGGTGAAGTTCCTGGGCAACTAATTTTTTTCTACAGTTCTTGAAAGGATTGAAGTTATCACTTCCCGAAGTTCCGCTTTCTTCTGGCAAACTCTTCAATTGCCTTATCCAGCTCGTCTTTCGTAAAGTCAGGCATCAAGACCTCGGTAAAGTAGAGCTCTGCATATACTCCCTGCCAGGGTAAGTATCCTGACAAACGAAGCTCTCCGCCGGGGCGAATAATGAGATCAGGATCTGGCGTCCCTGCAGTATCCAAGTACTTGGAAAACTCTTCTTGCGTTAATGGCTTTTGGCGAAGCTGTTCAATAGAATAATCCTGGACCAGTTTATGAACTGCTCGTAAAATCTCGTCCCGCCCTCCATAGTTGAGAGCAAAGGTAATAGTCAGACGGTCATTTTTTTCTGTCTCTTTGATCCAGTGTGCCATCCCGTCCTGAATGTCTTGCGGAAAATGTCCCAGATCTCCGATTGCCTTCAGGCGGATACCCATCTTATGCAGCTTCTCGCCGTTACGCTGTAAACCCGTCCGGAAGATCTGCATCAAGCCCTCGACCTCGGTTTTTTCCCGCTGCCAGTTCTCAGTACTAAACGCCCACAGGGTCAGATACTTTACTCCCCGCTTGATACACTGTTCCGCCAACGGCTCGATCATCTGGTTTGAGACGTACTCATGCCCTTTGAGGGCAACCAACTTATGTTGTCGCGCCCAACGACGATTGCCATCCATGATCAGTGCGATATGTTGGGGAACTTGTGTCATATGTACCTCAAAATAACTGTTCTTCTGTCAAACGCGGACCAGACCCAATTTGGGCAGTGAGCGTTTTCTGTACAAGCGAAAGATTCTCGAGCGTTGCGCGAACTTCTGCTTCATGTTCCGGCAGGGTCAGGACATGAATGTTAAATCCAGTGTTGATTGTAAAGTACGCAAGCACTCCGCGGGCCCTCAAGTCCTGAACTGCCAGCATAACTTCCACAGTACCGGGATACCAGGCGATCAATGCTGGTTGGCTGGTTAATAAGATGCTGTGAAACTCCAGTGCTTCCGCTTCGACCAGCTCACCCAGTGCTCGGAAGTCTTTGGCGGCGAGTGCTGTCTTGAGGTCACTGATCTTCTGTTGAATGTGTTCCTGACGTGCCTTGAAGAACTGGCTGGACTGTGCCGACTGATGTCCCTCTGTGGAAGAAACTCGTTTCTTACCCGTATCAACTACAGCCACTACGTCCCGAATGTCCCAGTATTCAGGCGGGTACAAACTTTCTGAGTATGAGGTCTCCGACGTATCGCCATCTTTCCACTCGACAATTCCACTGCACATGCACCGGCAAGCAGTCCCCGATCCCTGACGTGCCAAGATACTTAACTCTCTTTCGGTGAGCGAGAGTCCAAGCGCGTGTACGGCAGCAAACGTCAACGCGGCAAAGCCTGAGCCAGAACTGGATAGCCCAGTCCGTTTAGGAAACGTATTCTTTGAGGCTACGCGGACTGTCAACTTCTGCGCGTCTGTTGATGAAAGGACGTGTTTTTCTTCAGCGAGTTTTTTAATCCGATCGATGTGTTTGAACACCCGTTTGGCTTCATCTTCATCTACCTCACCGTTGATCCGAACTTCACTGGGAGTCCCATCGGTATAGAACTCTATGGTCGTGATCGTATCGAGCCCTTCCAGAATCAGTGAGACGCTGCCGTTTTCAGGAAGGCGAAGCACTTCATCTTTCTTTCCCCAATACTTCACCAGGGCAACGTCGGAAGAGGCTTGTGCAGTGACTTTGTTCATGTGTTTTCCTCTGTAGATTGTTTTTATGCGTTTTCCAGGCGGACACCCTCTGCGTGAAGTTTAACGTGCATAACCTGGCCGCCGGCGGTAGTAATTGCCTCTTCCACTTCGGAGCGGCGATCAGTGGCGATAGCCACCATACAGTCTCCTCCGCCAGCACCGGAGAGCTTGGCGCCGAAGGCGCCGTGCTGAACACTCGTTCTGATCAACTCATCAAGTTTCACGCCGCTGACCTTCAGCGTTTGGAGCAGCTTTTGGTTGGCAGTCATCAACTCTCCGACCCGCTGCCAGTCTTGTGATTCAATTGCTGACTTTGCCTCATCGACAAGCTGATGAATCTGTTCAAAAATTCCACCTATCTTCTCTGGTTCTGTTTGATACTGCGCCTGTACCATTCTGACTAATGTCGGTGTATCCGCTTTTATTCCGGTGTATCCCACTACCAGAGGAAGTGGAGATTCGCCAGTGCTGCCCAGTTGATCTACTACTTTGGCTGGAGAAACATAGTAGATCGTTCCACCCCAGATTGCAGCTGCAATATCAAAACCTGACCCTACTCCTTGAACATCGATGACAGCTTGATAACACAAGTCAAAAAGCTGGTGATTAGTCATCTCAATTCCATACAAGGAAGTCAGCGCCTTTGCAAAGGCTACGGACACTGCACTACTGGAGCCAAAACCAAACTGGGAAGAAAACTGACTCTTAGTGGTAACGACGATTCCCTCCTGTTGTGGATACTTTTCCAAGAAACGTTTGTAGAGCATTTCAATGAAAGCCACGCTTTTAGGTAGTTCTTTCTTTCCCAGGTCAGCGAGTGTTTTTGAGTAAGCAGTCAGGCCCATGTCCGGAGCGTCAAGAAAGAAAACGTCTGTTCCGTTCTTTCTGACTGTTGCTGTAATCCGCTGGTCTACCGCAGTCACAATACATGGATGTCCATAGACTACGGCATGGTCACCAAAAAGCAGTAACTTGCCTGGTGCTGAAGCTGAAACTTGATTCATAATTGTCCCCCTTGAGCGAGTTCTGTCTGTAGATAGGTCAAATGGTGTTCGTCACAGAATGCTTTGAGCTGCGATGTATCCGGGTGGAAAGCTAGAATTATACCTGATCCAGCCGTCCTTCCCCCAGCTCCACTTATCTTGGCTGAGCCGCCGAGTCCTTGGATTTCGCGGATGAGTCGTTGTGTCTGTTTACTTACTACATCGAGCTGTTCTAAGAGGAGCTCATTCTTATCTACTAAGAGCAAAAGTTGATCGTGGTTCCGCTCCTTGACTGCAGCAATCATGGACAGAGTCACTTTGGCAATCTTTTCCAGGATTTCTTTTGTCTGATCTTCCTCTGCACGCTCCGCGACAAAGGCCACCATTTCTTTGGTACTTTCTTTTGGCCTTCCTGACTGAATCAGCAGGAAAGATGGGAACGCGCTAGGATCGATGCCGATCATCTGTCGTTCAAAACTGGCGTCATCTTTCTGAAAAACCATAGCTCCCCCGTAGATGACTGCAGATGCATCTACACCGCTGGGGTTCCCATGGAACTCACGTTCGCTTGTCTGAACAAGGTCGAAAAGCTGTTCATTGGTCAGTTCGGTCTGGGTGTACTGTGCTAATGCCCGAAAGGCAGCTGCCGCCATGCTGGCGGACGAGCCCATTCCTGATTGGATTGGTAAGTCAGTCTTAATATCGAGACTCACGCTACTCACGTCCACAGAGAATTTTTCAGAAAAAAGTTCTTTGATCCTCAGGGTGAAACGCTCAATAAGCTCAGTTTGAGGAAGTGCTTCAGTGGGTGGGACTGATGTTACTTCCGTGGCTTCTGCCTTACTGCCCAACTGCGTCGCGACCACTAACGCCGGGTGCCCATACACCACGCTATGCTCACCGCTCAAGATGACTTTGCCAAAAGCAAACCCCGTGGCTGGTAAAGGTGTCGTCATCATCAGGCCTCTGCTTTCTTGACTACCTTGATACCGTAGGGGATCAGCGCTTCATCACTCGGCACACATAGCTTACGGAGCACACATACCACTTCGTCTCCCACGCGGAGTTCATCTTGACCGGCTCCCATGAACTCCATCTTTTCGTTCCCAAAATCAACGATCACGTAACTATAGGGAACAAATGCCGCCAGTTGTGGTGGGGCGAGATGAATGCTGGTGCTGGCAATAACTGTTCCTGTTCGCCCTAGCCACTGTTGCCATGTTTTGCTCTGTCGCCAATATGCCGCTGGTTTCATAGTGCTTTCTCCAAGATATGAACAACAGCTGTGCTACCCGCGCCGCCCACGTTGTGGGCCAGTACGCGGTCAGCTTCGCCGCGGGACACTAACTCAGCCAGGTAGGCCACCTGTTTCACGCCTGTTGCTCCCACCGGATGCCCGCATGCTTTGAGACCGCCAGAAGGGTTGATGATGATCTTGCCGCCAAGGGTTGTTTGGTTTTGGAGGGTAGCCCTTCCTGCTTTTTCTTCAGGGAAAAAGCCAAGGTCTGCAATCGCTAGCAGCTCTGCAATCGTGAAACAGTCATGTACCTCAGCACATTGGATGTCTGCCGGCTTCATCCCGGCTCGCTGATAGGCTTGCTTTGCGGCGGTAGACGTAGCCCGGAAGGTCGTCAATGATCTCCGATCTGCCAGCACCATCGCATCTTGGCCTTGACCAGCTCCGGCGACTCGGGCTTTTGCTTTGTGTGGTTGAGTAGTCAGAACTACTGCAGCAGCCCCGTCTGAAATAGGAGAACAATCAAAAACACGCAGTGGTGGGGCAATAATGGCGCTCTGCATTACCTGTTCCAGCGAGAGCTCTTTTCGGAACTGTGCTTTGGAATTCTTGAGTGCGTGGCGGTGATTCTTGACTGCGATCGTAGCCAGTACTTCGGACGTAAGTGCGTGCTTGCGCAAGTACATATCGGCGACTAGTGCATAGAGTGCCGGAAAGGTACTTCCAAACTGCCTGGTCGCATCAGCAGCACTCGCTAAGATTTCCGTTGTCTCTTCCGCTGAAACATCGGTCATCTTTTCGGCCCCGACGACCAGAACAGTCTTGTACTGTCCGGCAAGTAGCGCGTGTTCGGCTGCCAAAAGTGCCGCCCCTCCGGAAGCACAAGCTGCTTCAATATGAACAGCCGGCGGAAAGTGCGGGAAGAGTTGGCTGGCCAGCGCGTTGAGGTGCAGTTGATTCTCAAAGCTACCCGCTGCTTTGTTGGCCACAAAAATCGCTTCAATATCTTCTGGATCAACGCCCGCATCACGTACTGCTTCGGTCACAGCTTCCGTCATCAGTTCAACTAAGCTTTTCTCCCAAAGCTCTCCGAACTTTGTAATGGACGTACCGATAATTGAGAGATTTGTAGACATAGTTAGTGTTTACCCGCATGCGACTGTTGGTAGGTTTGATACGAGACTGGCTTCAGTCGTTCGATCTGCTGGCGAACAGTCTCTGAAAGATGTTTGTGGTAGGTCGTTAGTGCGGCTGTTGTCTCAAATACAAACGCATCAGAGCCTGACCCAGAGCCATACGACACTACAAGAATTTTTTGTTTGGGCTTAGCTTGGTCTAACACCGCTGCGAGAGCTAATGGCGAGGCGGCCGCGTAGGTGTTACCGATCTCTTTGACGATCAGCGCGGGCGCGAGCTGTTCAGGAGTGAATCCCAGTTGCTGCGCAACAGCTTGGGGAAACTTGGCATTCGGAGTGTGAAACACACAGTAGTCCAGCTGACTTGGCTTAAGCGCTAGCTCGTTGAGGAGCAGCTCAGCCGCAGTCCGAACGTGCCAAAAGTACCCTGGTTCTCCGCTGAATCTTCCGGCATGCTCCGGATACTCTTGTCCCGGACGTCTCCAAAAATCGGGTGTGTCAGTCGCCACGGAAACTGTTCCCAGACACTTTGCAATCACTTGTGAAACATCGCTGCCGACAATGTAGGCAGCGGCGCCAGCCCCAGCCGTAAACTCTAAGATATCTCCTGGGCGAGACTGGGCCGTATCCGCTCCGATAGCCAAACCATACTTCGCGAGACCAGACTGCACATAACTCAACGTAATCTGCAAGGCTTGGGTCCCGGCCTTACACGCAAACTGCAAGTCTGCCAAAGCCATTACATGGCCCAGGCCTAGTGCCTGCTTGACGATGGTGCCACTGGGTTTGACGGCGTACGGATGACTCTCGCTACCGATAAATACTGCCTGAATATCTTCCGGTGCTGACTTCTTCTGCTGAAACTTTGACCAGCGAGTCAGTGCTTGAAGTGCAGCAGCCGTAGCAAGTGTGACTGCATCTTCATCCAACGAGGCAACCGTTTTTTGTTTGACACCGAGTTGCTTACCTGGAGTGCCGTCACCGCCATGGGCATGTCCAATCTCCTCTGTCGTAATCATGACCACTGGTAATGAAGCACCATAGCTGATGATTCCACTCTTTCCGTCCAGTTTCATGGGCTCTCTTTCTGTGATCGACCGAACTGACTGTGGGCGCGGGCGAGATCATGGCTGGCCAATGCAGCCATACCGGAAAGTTCTGCTGCGAGTGCGGCTACTGCGGTGACTGCGACGAGTTGCTGCGCTGTTGGTGGTGTTCCAAGGATGAGCTGACGGGCAGCTGTTTGAGCGGGCAGCCAAGATCCACCACCCACAACTCCCGCCGGAACTGTCGGCAAGGTGACGGCTGCGTATAACCCTTTGTCAGTCTTTTCGAGGGTAGTCATCCCCTGACTGACGTCTACGACATGCGCCAGATCCTGGCCGGTGGCGAGGTAGACGGCGGCAGCAACGTTGGCAATCTGCATGTTCTGTGCTGCATGGCCAGCCACGTATGAACCGACGAGGTTTTTCGCCACGTGTGCTTCAACTATTCGCTCTGCAGTTGTTCTGAGGACTTCCGGGATGACTTGATGGGGAATCATGACTTCTGCCTGTGCCCACCAACCGCGTCCTAGCAGTTGATTGATTGCGGCCTGTTTTTTATCTGTACACACGTTGCTGGAAAGTGCGATCAGCTCAGCTTCACATTCTGGATGGACAGCTTTGAGTGGCTTGCCCAGCTCGTCCCATGCTTTTTGCACAGCCAGGGTAACCATGTTCATCCCCATTGCTTGATCAGCGTGGTACCGACAACGCAGAAATACTTGGCGTCCAACAATCCACCCCTGCATATCCACAAAACGCAGGTGGCTGCTGATCTGCCCAGCGGCAGCTTGAAAACTCTCAGACTGCTGCTGCATCCACTCCAAAAACTGCTGAGCAGCATGACCGTCTTTGCATCGGAAAACCGGCGCTCTGGTCATTCCTTTTTGTTCAACCAGAACTTGAGCGCCACCACTCTGGGAAATCGCTTTACAGCCGCGTTGAATACTTGGAACAAGCGCCCCTTCCGTGGTGGCCAAAGGAATAAGCACTTCCTGATCTAACACAACTTTTTCTGTTCTGGCGTGTACGTGAACAGGTCCGGCTACTGCCAGAGGCACACTTACTTCACCAATTATGTTTTGGCAGTTGCGTGAGCCGAGCTTGGTCACCTCTTCATCGGAGAAATGGTGATTGAAGATACGAGAAAAAGCGCCCGCTGCCAATCCATTTTTGGCAAAGAGACGTTCAACCCCTTCTTGCCTGGCGGTAATCCGCTCCGGCTCGGAAGGAAGTGTATTTGCATCATGAAGGAACTTCACAAAGGAATAGTCGGAAAAAGGCCTTGAAATCACGCACCAAGGTAGGCGCGGACTTCCGGCAGTTGAACCATTAGCAAGGTCCAGGGCACCACCAGCAGTTCATTTCTCTCAAGGTGGACCGTAAGAGGAGGGGTAAAACGCCGCAACTCTTCAGCAGTCATCTGTACCGTTTCTGCCACAGTGGGAAAGGGCCGACCCTGCTGTTGTGCAAACTCAGCGAGGGCCGCATCCACAGACTCTACAAACTGACGCGCACTCACCCACAGAACTTCAGTTACTTCTTCAGGATTTGGTTGTGGCATAACCTGCGATGAATCTACACGTGACCCAAAAACCTGGTCCATCTCGTGTTCGCTGTACTGGTCGTTTGCTGATGCCTGATAGTGAAACTTGACCAATGGATCAAGCTGTACAGAAGAAATCCCCAGTTCTACTTGCAGTCGTCGCAAGGCACATGCCTCGTAGCTCTCTCCAGGCCAAACGTTTCCACAGACTGTATTTCCCCACCAGCCGGCTCCTACAATCTTCTGGGAGCTGCGCTGTTGGAGGAGCAACCTTCCCTGTGTATCTACCATCCACATTGAAATTGCCCTATGTAATTTTGCCGGAATCTGATGCGCCGCAAACTTGTCTTCCGAACCGATAACTTCGTCACGCTCGTTCACAAGCACTACCTGGTCTCTACTCTCAGTCATCTCACACCTTTCGGAAGGCCAATAAAAATCGGATCGTTAGATATCCTACCAACAACTGCCAATATAAAAGGAAGAAGCTTACCCAAGCCGCCAACACTCGTACTGCTTTACAGATATATGGATAGTACGGCTCGCAGTCAAACCAGATCTCCAAGTTGGGCAGGATCCAGAATCGCCAGTTCAGCATCAGGATGAACAGAATTACAGCTGGCAAAACTGTTAGCCAGAGAAAGATCTTCTCTTGAACAACTGACTGCAATGTTTGATAAGGATGAAGAATCATTCCTGCGCTAATCCGAAGAATCGCATAAAGACTGGAAAAAAAGAGTGATGGTTGGCTACTCATCTTAAACGTTGTCCAAATCAAATTCTGTCCAAAAGAAACATCACGATGGTACTGACTGTTGAGATGACGACTAAAGTCTGCCAAGGATGGTTACCGATCAACGTAGTCAACCAGTCAGCATGTCTGGGCAAGATGCGAGTAGTGCTGAGTTGGGATTGCAGCTCTGCCTGTCTTTGCAGTTCTTGAAGGAATTGTCGATCTGAAGTTGCTTGACGAGGCATATGACTAGTCACCCTCTAGAGCGTATAGTTCACGGAACTCAATGCGGGCGCGAAACAGCAATGACTCAACCGACTTCTCAGAACGTTGAAGCTCTTTGGCAATAGTCTTAACGTGTTGTTTATCAATGTACTTGCGCTGAAGCAGTTCCCGGGAAATTGCCGACATTTTTTTGAGCACTGACTTGACCTTTTGTGAGATCTCGTAGGAATCCTCAATCTCCGGAAGCTCACTCATCTCACTGACTGGAAGTGTCTTGATTACTTTTTTGGCATAGCTGCGACGGTAGTAGTCGGCGATCTCATGATGGGCAACATGCAGCATCCACGTCCAGATACTTGACTCTCCCCGAAAAAGCGGGAGGTGCTTTAAACACTCCATGAAGATGTCATGGACAATCTCATCAGCGTCGCCGGTGTTGTTGATCTTCTGGTGAACATGTCGGCGCAGCGGCTGTGCGTACTTTTGGTACCATGCCTTGACAGCCTCTGGGCGGCCAAACTTCAGGTCAGTGAGTAGCTGGTGATCCGCTGGAAATCGCTTCATGTTGATGTCACAATCTTGACGTATAATACCATTATGGCATGTGACATTGGTCAAGCGAACCTCAATCTTGGTGACTGCTATGCACTCAACGAGCAGCAAGCAGTTAAGGACGTCTACACCGACCCCTCAGTGCTGGTAAACTTGATTGTTCGCAATATTTTCATCGTAGCTGGCATTATTCTCTTTTTCTTGGTGATCTATGCGGGTTATCTTTTCATTACCGGGAATGTAAAGGGTAAAGATAAGGCGAAGGAAGTGTTGACTGCTGCTTTAGCTGGTTTCTTGGTCATGTTTGCAGCGTACTGGATCATTCAGATCATAAAAGTTGTTACGGGAGCAGACATCCCTATCTAAAAGGTGAAGAGGGAGACCGCCCCAGAAGAAGCTTGCCTGGATTGCAAGTTTCTGGAAGATAAGTAAAATACTAGTCTAGTGTTCATGAAAATACTCGGCCGCATCTTCCTAGTTCTCTCTCTCTTGGTTGTAAGTTTTTCTGTCGCCACAACGCCGGCGTTTGCCGCACCATGTACAGCTGGTGAGTCAGTTGGTCTTTGTACGTGTGAAGCCCCTATGATCGTTCAGTATGGTCGCTGCGTCCCCGGCTCAACGACCAATACCGGCGGCGCTGCCACTACCAATGTCTTTGGCAACGTCGATGCCCCTCCAGGAGTGGCTCAATATAATGCCGATTCGGCCAGTGGAATCGGCCTGATTCCGTTTATCTCTACACTTATCAGAATTGCGACGATCGTGGCGGGCATTATTGTCTTTATCAACTTCATCCTGGCAGGCTACGCATACATCTCTTCGGATGGAAGCTCAAAGGTGAATGAACAAGTCCGGAACCAGCTTACCTTCAGTGTGATTGGCCTGGTGATTATCGTCGCTTCATACACGATCATCGCTATTATCAGCTTGTTGCTCTTCGGCAAAGCAGACTTTATCTTGAACCCAACTATTTCAGGACCGACACAATGATAGTGTTCTTTTCTACACTACTCGCTCAACAGACAAACCTCGGTGGTTTTGAACCACCAGGTGGTCAAACGACCTTCGTTCCAGACGACCTAAGCTCTACTGAGGGTGTACTCAGCACTGGCCAGAACCTTATCTCATTCATTATTACGTTCTTGACGATCTTTGCCGGTTTAATGTTTTTGTACCAGTTTGTTCGTGGTGCCCTAGCCTGGATCTCGGCTGGTGGCGATCAAAAGAAGCTGTCAGATGCACGCGATATGATTACTCAGGGAGTGATTGGTCTGGTGATCATCATTGCTGCTTACGCAATTATTGGACTGATCAGTACTGTCCTCGGCCTTGATCTTCTTAACCCAGGAGAGCAGCTGCGACAGTTAGTCCCCACTACGGGCGGTGGAGTCACAATATGAAGAACTTGATCGCTCAGATTGAGCCTATTCAAAACCGAGCCATTCCCGAGAACTTGAGTAATTACGAGAGCGCGCGCAGTGGTGCTACGTTTGCCTTCTACCTGGTATATCTCTGGCGTACGCTGATCTTCATTGGCGGGTTAATGGTTATTGTCTACTTCATCATGGGTGCTTTCGAGTGGATCACCGCCAATGGTGAGGCAAGCAAGATTACCTCAGCCCGTAATAAGATGACCGGAGCTATCGCCGGCTTCATCGTTCTTTCAGCGCTCTTTGTGATGCTGGAGATGATCGGTAGCCTCTTCGGACTCAACCTTTTGAATCCAAGTATTCCTACACCTACTGACGCACCGGCAGCCGTGCAGCAGTTTATTTAATATGTTAATGTTTCCTTCCTTCCTCCAAATGACCCTCGACCTCAAAGGTGAAGCCATTGAACAGCAGCTTCCGTTTGTTCAACAGGGCGAAGGCGGCTTCAGTGCGTTTATCTCAAGCATGTTAACTGCTTTAATGGCGGTTGCTGCGCTGTCTGTCTTGGTTTTCCTGCTCTGGGGTGCTTTTGACTGGATAAACTCCGGTGGTGAAAAAGGAAAAGTTGACTCCGCCCGCAACAAAATTACCGGGGCAGTTATGGGTATCGTCGTCCTGGCGACTGTATTGGTAATCTTTAACTTTATTCAACAGATTCTCGGTATCCAGGTCCTTCAGTTCACTTCGCATCCTAGTTCGTCTGCTCCGCCAGCTGCTGCTCCACTTACGCCTGGTCGGCTATAATGGAGTGAATCCTTGACGGCTTCTCGGAGAAAACATATAATTTAGACCGTATCTGGTGATACGAAAAAGTTAAAAGGAGACTCATGAAAAAACACCTTAAAGCCCTCACCGCTACTGGCAGTGCTGTCGGAATGTACCTTTCTTCAGCTGTCGTAGCTGCTGTTCAAGCACAGCAAAATAACAACCTGGGGAGCCCAATCAATACTCCAGACGGATACGCTGATAACATCGGTAAGCTGATCAGCTTCGTCCTCCGTGTTGTCTTGGCCATCGGTGCTTTGCTTGTCTTCGGTTACTTAGTGATGGGTGGTATTGAATACATCACTTCCGGTGGTGAAAAGGGTAAGACAGAGTCTGCCCGTAACAAGATCACTGCAGCTATCGTCGGTTTGATCATCCTCGCTGCCTCATGGGCCATTCTGAACTTGGCTCTGAGCTTCTTAGGCTTGGGTGACCTGGGTAGTGCCATCCAAAGTGTGGGTACTATCAACCAGTAAACTTTTACAAAGGAAACTGAAAATCCCCGCCGCAAGGCGGGGATTTTGGTTCATGAGCTCTGTCAGGTGACCTCGAAGTGACCAGGTTCCCCCTCCTCGAAAGATCGGGTATAATTTCTGTCATCATGCAACAGCGTTTGGCCAAAGTCCTTCCGTTTTTTCTCAGCTTCATCCTCGTCTCTCTTCTTTTTGCTTCACCAGTCTCCGCCCAAGTCACTCGTGAATGGTCCGGTGTCTGTGTGGATGGCGACGTCGCAACGATTCAGGGCTTCCAATGTTTGGTAGGGAATGTCTTACAGATTGGCGTAGCGGGAGTAGGACTAGCTGGTTTTGTAATGATGATTATCGGCGCCTTCAAATATCTCTTGTCTGGAGGAAATGCCAAAGGCATCGATGAGGGCCAAAAGACAATGACGTATGCAGTCGGTGGGCTGATTCTTGCCCTCAGTGCTTACTTTATCCTGAATATCATTGCCGACTTCACTGGCGTTCAGAGTATTCTCAACTTCACCATCCCTGCACCTGGAACACGAGCAGAAGACCAACAGTAGCCTGATTCTTGTCAGAGTTGCGTTATAATTTCGACATGGCCTCAACCCGGAAAAGATCTCTACTTCCGATTGTGTTGTTTTGCGTTTTGATGACGCTGATCGTGGCGAAGGTGATTGCTTTCTTTAGCCCTGTTCCCATTCAACCAAATCCCCAGACTGCTCCCGCTGTTGCTGCCCCGGAAACGACCTCCGAGCCGGTCGTCAACCGAGCGGCGGTCAGAACGATTGCCCAGCTGGCACCCCCAGCCGTCGCGGCAGTGGAGCAACAGTCAACTCCTGTCCAAGCTTCCTGTGCGGGAGCGTTACCTTCTCCCTCGCCCGAACCTAAACTGGAGTACTGTGAACAATCTAGCGTCAACCTGGCAGAGTACGTCACTCCTTCCTGTCCTGCCGGCGGGTGTGGCGTAGTCAACAGTAGTTCCGTAGGCCTGACCTTCTCCTATATTGGTGGCGTGAATAACCAGGTCTTCCCGATTAACTCCACCACGATCAAGCAGCAGTCCAACGATGTTTTCTTTCTCTACAGTCATCAAGGCGGCTATATCAGCCTGCTCCAGGACACTATCTGGGGCGGCGGGCCAGCAGGAGGTTTCTTTGTCTGCGACGGGACCAATGAACAGGCGTTCTATCGTGTCTACGATGAAGGTGGAAACTGGGGAAATAAGCAGTACCCGGAGACTGCCTCCTGTGGATCTACCTGGAGCCACACGAGTGTCCTGAAAACCTACAAGAAAGTCTCTGACTCCGGCTTTGACATCAATGCTCCGGGCGCAGATCCAATGGCTCCCGAAAGTCAATTAACTGCCTGTAACGTCAGTGGCCAGACAGGCATTCCTTCCACCAACTCCGGAAAGCTAATCTTCCAGGGAGCTGCTAAGTGTAATGGGGTAGATTTTGACATGATCGCTGTTCAGAACGTCAGTGGCGCGGGTGCAGGTGAAGTTAACATGTATTGTAAGTACAAAGACGGCCGTCCAGGTCCTGGTCTGTGTGCGTTCTATCAAACGCTAGACTTTTCTAAACCGGAAAACCAACCTGGCAACTGGCCTGGCCAAGACATCTGCGCGCTCAAGGCTGGCGGGAGTCGTGCCACCTTACCTACCTACTTCGAGTACAACATTCAGCGTGAGTGTGGCCAAACACCAGTCAAGGTACTCAATAACTTCCTGGATGAGTACTCCGTCAGCTGTGTTCCGGAAGCAGACTACATTCTGGAGCTCGTTCGCCCGGATAAATGCAGCCGAACGGCACGAGGCTGTGGCGACTGGAACGTAGCCGGAGACCTGCGCTTTTCGGCTGATGGATCACTCTTTGGACTGTTCCGCAACCAGTCCGCTGTCGAGTCACGGTATAACACTATGAACGGCTTGAAGGATAAGAATCGCCAAGAGTCGATCGAGTCTTATCTGACTGCCAAAGTGGATCACATTCCTCTCTCTCAGCAAAGCTCGACCACCCAATTTACTTCTCAAAATCGACCAGGCGTCATTGACCTCAGCTCTTATCAGTCACCACTCTATAAACTCAGCACATTAGAGCAACAGTGTGAGTTGGTATTTGATAAGTTACGCGCCGTCAAAGAATTATGCGAGCCGTTCAACCGGATCGAAGGTGAAGAAGGCTCAGAATGTGCGATCAATCAATTCCTTCCGAACACTTCTCTGCGATACACGGACATGCTTTCGGCGTTAACGGATCCGTCGGATAGTGAAAAGTCTCTCTGTATCCAGCTGATGAATCCTGACTCCAGCAATGCCAATGCGGTGGCGCTGCGGGATCAGATTCTGAGTATCGATCCGGCCATGGAAGTTGCCTATCGTCCCGCCTTTATCGTAGTTGCAACGCTGGTAGGTAATCCGCTCCAACAAAATCCGGAGTTCCTGACCCAAAACTCGGGCGGCGGCTTGGATCGTAGTAACTTTTGGCAAGTTGACTACATGGAAGTCAAAGTTCCTACCTTCGGTTCTGACTTCCTTTATAAAAAGAACAACGGTAGTGCCAGTAACCCAGCGCGAGCTGGATCGACTTATCGGGACCCGCTTCGTTTCCTGGGTGACATCCTGACAACTCCGGAAATCCAAGAAAAGTACCTGCAAGAAGAAGAAAATGACCGGAATGCAATCCGAGCTAAAGCAGCTACCTTTGATCCCAATGTTGTTACATCTGGTGAAGTAATCGGGATGGGTGGGGTCCCGATTCGGTGTCGAGGGGGTGAAGGTCAGTATAGTGTCGAGGCTTGCGACAATATCGCTAAGGCACTCATCACCTTTATCAACTCAAGTACCGTCGTCCCTGTCACCCCGGGTGAGGGTGCAAACGGAGAAAGCTTAACCCGCCAATACAGCCCGCCACGACTGGATAAACCGCAAGGCGGCTGGCTACCTGCGTCCAAGTGTGAGGTTTTCGAGAAGAACATGTACGGCAACTCACTCCTGACTGAAAACCCTGTTGATGAGAAGTATCGTCAGGCTGAACAGGCCACGTCTATTGGCTCCAAGCTGGAAGCCATCGATGTCGGTCGCTATCAAAAGAAAAAAGAAGGGGAAGCTGAAGTCGTCACTAATGTCCCGCAACTCGATGCCAATCCGGCTGCTAGTAACTTTGGCCGCACGCAGGTCTTCTTTGTCTCACCGCACAACTACACGCTGCTCTATGCTCAGAACGCCATGCTCGAGCTGCTTTCAGACGATCAGAAAGAAGCTTTCCTGAAGAACGAAAACTTTAACTCAGTGTTGAAGACCGCTGGTCTTGATCAATTCCAAAGTGGAAAGACCGAGTCAACTTACTGGACGCTCAAAGGCACCGGCGAGAATGGACCTCCAGGCCCGGCCGACCCACTCGTTTCTGATTCTTATTCTGTGCAAGAAGAGATGGATCGCAAGCAGGAAGACGGCAAGACGCTGGATAGTCCTCTGCTCTGGCAAGTAGCCGGCAGCGTGGCCAATATTCCAACCCGCGTCTTTGCCTTCATTACCAATACCGTGAACAGCAAGATGTACAAGTTCACCCTGGGTTGTACGGGATCGTATGCCACCGAAAACTGGCTGCTGGGCAGATGTACTGAAGCAACGCTGAGTTCCTCACCTGGGCCATCCTCTACTCCGATTCCTCCAGAACCTGGCGGGAGTGATAAATGTGTGGCAGTACGAGTCAGCCCTGCCGAGGCTGAGGCTGCAGCGGCAGAGCTACGCGCTAACCTCCCTGGGCAGCAACACCAGAGTTCCAGCTTTGCAGGCTGGGATCGTTACTATGGCGTAGAAGGTCGCCCACAAGATCAACACTTATTCTATCCGGACTGTAATGGCGGCCAACTCTGCTATGAGTACATCCTGAACCAGATCACCAGCAGAACGAATCTCAACCCCTATTTAGTGATGGCAATTGCTATGAACGAAACCGGCGGATTGATCAGCGCAAAGCCGGGCTTTGTCGGACCTCATTTTGGATGTGGTCTGGGCGGGAGTGGCTCCGGAGGACAGATTATTTCCGATGGCTCCATCGAGAGCAAGCTCCAGTGTTTGATGGACTTCTTTGACCGGAACAGCGCACTGTCTGATAATGACGCCTTGAAGCGCTATGGCTATGGGAATGGTGTGAGTGAGAATAACCTGGTCAAGATTATTGGTATTCTCAGCAATGGCCAACAGCCAGCGCAGTGTGAGGGGACGCCCTAGACCATCCTTATCCCAGGATTACTCGGGACTTCTTCGCGTTTTGACTTCGACTTCTGCTTGTCTGGAACTTTCTCACCTGAGTGACGTTCTTTGGGCTGAATGGGGACAACTTTTTTGCCGAAACCGTCCGAAGTCATCACCTGCTCACCTCGTGGAGCTGGTGATTGTGGGGCAGCTTCCTCATTCAGACGGACTCGCCGCGCTCCCATGGCCAGCAGCCGGCTGGCAATTTCGAATGTTTGGGCTGTGACTGAGAGTGATCGGAATGTCTGTGTTGCGGATTCTATTGCAGTCAGCAAGTTTGTTGAGATTTCCGGATCAAGCGGGACTTCTAACTGCTGTAACAGGTAAGCGACTACCTCAGCATAGGAGGGTGAGCCTGCGATGTTAATCTTGACCGTGCCATAGCCAGTATCATAGGTATGGAAACTGACCACACTGGTTTGTTCAAAAAGTTGTTCGTAGCCGATATACAGCTGCTCCAGGTCCTCGAGTCTATCTACCCCGAAGGTGAAGATTAAATCTGCATCGGCGCCGGTCAGGGAGAATGTTACCTGATTGGCATCTAGCGGTTTTGCCCCTCGACGAGGTTGGACAACTAGGTGGAATGTCTGCGTCTCATCCTCAATGTGATAGCTGACCTTATCGACCTGTTCCTCTGAATACGGAAAAGAAACATCGAGATTCTTATTGCCGAGTTCATGGCTGACTTCCCCCACTCCGGCGAACTGATTGAGTCGTTCGGAGATGATACCGGGACTGGAAACCGTGACCGATTTGCCCAACACCTGCAAACCTCTGGCGAAGCTGACGGCACTCAAAATAACGTCAGGACTCGCTTTGTCAGGAAAGAAGATACAGACCGACTGTGAGCTAGGTAAAAGTGAAGTGATAGTGGACAGAGATTCCGCTGTCATCATAACTGCTACTCCTGGAGTGATAACAGACGGGCAGGCGTTTGATCAGGTATAGCAGAGAGTGAGCGGGTGGTGCAAGTAGTGGTTGATGTGTAGGAGCCCAATTTTTACAGGGGGTCTCCAGAGGAATTTCGTCTATTTTCTTGTTTGCAGCTTTTCTTGAGGTGGGATACAATAACCACTATGAAGAAGCTTGCCGCTGTTTTGTTGGCTTTTTTCCTCTTCGCTTTCACCATTACCCCTGTCGAGGCAGCAGTCCAGGGAAGTAATGCGGAACTCCAACGTGCAGTCAGTGTTACCGGAAAGGTTACTGAGTCCGTCGATAAAGGTGAGACCGGTAACACTAACATCAACTGGGTGGTCTACACCGTCTTGAATACCGCTGCTACGATTACCGGTCCTTGTCAGCTGACAGGCAATGGCTGTAACAACGTCGGCGATAGCGGTTCTCTGAGTAGTTCAATGACTAAGGCATTCGCCTACCTCTACACTCCTCCTGCTACTACTGAACGATACATTGCCGACGTAATGAACTCAGCTGGTCTTAACATCGCTAAACCAGCCTACGCCCAGGGACTGGGGTTTTCTTCTCTTGATCCAATCTTAGACACTTGGAAGGCTTTCCGAAATGTGGCCTATCTTTTTTATGTGATTATGTTCTTGGTGATTGGCTTCATGATTATGTTCCGTCAGAAGATCAGTAGCCAGGCAGTCGTGACTGCCCAACAGGCACTTCCCAAGATTATCATTTCTTTAATCGCTGTTACATTCTCCTACGCCCTTGCTGGATTGATGATTGATGCCATGTATCTGATCATGTACTTGATTGTCGGACTCTTCCCCAGTCAGACGTTTGAAAACGGAATGTCTTTGAAAGAGATTGCGATGGACCGGAATATCTTCCAGATTGGGGGCTTTCTCTTAACCAGTGCCGGGACATTTGATGACGCAAGATATGCCGTTCAAGCTATGATCCAGACTGCACTAGCCACACAACTTCAGGGCTTGGCGGATGTGTTGGGTGTAATCGGTGGCATTACCTTTGCGGTGGTATTCTCTCTTGCCACGATCTTTGGCATCTTCCGCCTCTTCTTCGAACTACTGAAAACCTACATCAGCATCATTATTAGTATTGTCTTATCGCCCCTCGCCTTGATGCTGGGAGCACTTCCCGGCAATAATGCTTTCCAGGCTTGGGTAAAAACGCTGGTGGCAAACCTGGCTGTCTTCCCTGGTATTTTGCTGATCCTGGTCTTGGCCTTCATGTTGATCGGTGGAACTTATGGTGGCTCGACTGCTTCACGGCAGATCGTTCCCCAAGCACAAGCCCAAGGCACCTTCTTCCAAGGAAGCTACAACGGTGGCTTCTTGCCTCCGTATATTCCTGGTGCCGGTAGTGGCAACGCTATTTCAATCATGCTTGGTTTAGGTGTGATTTTGATCATGCCGGACTTGGCTGCCCAGATTAAAAAGACTCTCGGTGGCTCCGGTGGCATCTTTGAGCAGTTTGCTAATAACTTCACCACCAACCTTGAGAAGGGCTGGAAGGGTGGCGAGCTGGTGCCTGGACTTGGGTTTACGGATACGAGGAAAGCCTTTGGATTGGGCCGTGTTGGTGGCATAAGTGGGCAGAATATTACTAGGAAGGCAGCAATTGGTGCCGCTGCATTGGGTCGGGCTGGTTTGGGTGGAGGACTTGCTCTTGCGGGTAAAGGTGCTGGCTTAGCTGAACGGCAGATGGTCGAAAGGACCGGTGCTAAGGTGCCTCCAATCTTTAGAGGACGCAACTACTCTCTTTTCCGTGGCCTCAGTACTGGAGCAGATACGGCTCGTCGGGTGGGTACAGCTTTAGGCGATGAGCAGATCAAGAATGAAAAGAAGAAGTCCTAACATAGGATCTCAACTTAAGTTCTCCAGCTGTTTCCACACTACTCTAATTTAGAAAAAAACAGTTGTTATTTCTTTTCCGAAGCAACTTCATTGGCTGACTTTTTTTGTTCTTCAACTGTTGCTCCATATATCTTGACTGTTCTTTCGAATTGAGGGTTTTTCCTCTTAAAGGATTCGAGTTTTAGGTTTGGAACAACATGGAATCTACTACGTCGGCGGTCATTGGCATCTTTGCTATCCTCAGTAATAAGATCCAGGATTGCAGTAGCGAACTTCTTTATTCGTCCATTAGGGTGCTGAAGGTCAATCGTATTTGGGACCCACTTACTACCCTCCCACCTTCTCATTGGTGGTCTAGGAATACCCTTACGTTTCTCCGGAGGAAGTGTTCGCCACATATCTATTCCACCTCGATAATTCCCTGCTGTGTTTAGCTTATTGTTTCCCAAAATTCTTATCTGCTCATCCTCATGAGCCATTAAGTTATGCAGCCACACTGCTACCTTTGCAGTTATTGGTTCGTTACCAAATACCTGAGTAATTTGACTGTAAAACTCAAATTGATCAACATCATTAGGCTTAGTCTGTGCGTATGCCCTAAACATTCTGTCCACAAAGGCTATGACCAGACAGGCGACGTAGTTCCAATCTAACATCTCATTAGACTTCAGTCCTGATATTTCGCCCATGAGAGTATTTAGCTGTCTCATCAAATGTTCTCGTGCTTCCTTGGGAGATTTGTCTTTGACACTAAGATCAACACTGGCCGCTTTGCGGAACTTCTTAAAGGATTCGATACCAGCTACCCATTGTTCAAAAGTATAGTCAAACTTTTTGCGAATTTGTACAAATTCTGGCTCAAACATAAATCTATACAATGACGGGTACTGCCAACGAAACATTCCATCATCGTAGGTTTCAACCACATAGCCAAATGGGTTTTTGCCTTCTGTTCTCAATGGGGCGTACTCTTCAAGTTCCAATCGTGTACCATATACCGACTCTTTGATACTTTGTATTCTTTCTTCGTAGTCAACTGGTTTTTGGGTTGCTGGATCAATTTCTATTTTTCGGGGATCTGAATCAGTAGGCCTCACAAGATATTGCCTAGCTTTCTGGATCAAATCCTGGTCAAATGGATAAATTATCTCCATCTCTGGCAAGAAGCGAGGTGATTCATAGGCTGCATACGTAAACCCGGCAATCGGAAAAAGATCATCAATGTAGCCCTTGTGCTTTGTGAACGCTCCCGCTGGTGAGTCGCCCCAAAAGTATGTTTCTGCATAGGTATCAAGACCAAGCCCCACAAAAGCAGCAATCGTGTATCCAATCTCCACGATATCACTAATAGCTACCTCAAGTCTTTTTAGCTCCCTTTTGTCCTCTTCTGTTAGTGGTTCTTTCTTTTCTACTTTTTCTGAAAGATCTGGGATATCCTTCAGGATCTCACCAGCCTTGTGTCGTTCATATAATCTTTTTCTTAGATGAGCCTTCATCTTAGTTCTGCCGCTATTTGGTCCATCTCCCTCTGTCCAATTTTTCCGCCAAAAGTCACCACCAATCACTAACCTTTGCCTCTTAATTTCATCAACTACCCAGTTAATCTCTCCTTCATAAGGTGACCTCAGGAGTTCTTCTGATGTTTCTTGCTCTATGAAAAAATCGATGTTATCTGGAGTAAATTGGCGAACAGACTGCGCCGACGCGGACAGCTGCTTTAACATCTCCGGATTTTCATAATCTGCAGTTAGAGATCGACTCTGTGCATAGGTTATCGCAGCGTCGGTAATACGACGTCTGTTATCGAATGTCATCCACAAAAGATCAAACTTTTTCCATCTAGGATCGCCCTCTCTCCTTAAGTCTTTTGCAATTGCTTGACATGCTTCCATCCAGACAGTAAACCTGTCCACTTCTTTCTGATTATGCCAAGATTCTTTTGGTTCTGCTCCTTGATAGAAACTCAATCTGAAAAAATCTCTGGCAAAGCCCTCTAGTTTTTCAAGTCCATTAGGATCTCTCCCTTCCTGTAAGTAGAACTTTTCCCAGACTTCTGGAGGGTCATCCCGTTTGGGTGGCCCAATTCGTTCCATGGCTGGAGTTGTAGCCAACGTCCGTTCTGCTTTCTTGATGAGCTCATCTAGCCGATCAACATATTTGTTTAGCTCTCTAATGACGTCTACTATTTGATTTTTTGTTGGGGATTGAGGTTGAACAATTTCATCTGCTGATGTACGTAATGAGATGTACCTAAGTTTTAGCTGATTTACTCTATCCCGAAATCCTTTTAAAAACCTGAGTTGCTGCTCAGTTAATGCTTTTTGAGAATCCTCAGCGAGTGCGATACTTAATCCCATCTCTTCAATCTGATTGAATTGGGTAAGACCGATGCCATCAACTAGGCTTAGAACTTCATCATAAACTTCTGTATTTACACCCCTCATATCTGGCATTAGATTCTCTGTTAATGAGGGGTTCCGATCGACACTGTTTACTCTACTTTCATGCAGGATTCTAGTAATAAGAATCTTTAAATTACGAACTTGAAGAGCCACTTTTGGTTTTGACTTATAAACAATGCTATCTCTGTCTAACTCTTGAAGAGCATTGGTAAGTGCCGTTTGCTGGTTTTGATCGAGAGAGTGTTGTTCATCAACTACTAGAGCAGCTTGTGTGACTTGTCGCCGCAAGTTTGGATACTTATTGAGTGTTTCAATAGGAGTAAGAGCAGTAGCATCCTCTTTACTCAAAGTGTCCCATTGGACAAATGCCCCAACTGCCCCAACCAGTTCTGCGAATTTTGGCCCTTCTAACTTAGCTTTCTCGTATCTTGGACTTACTCGGAGTTGAGCAGCACGTTCTGCAGAAATATTATCAATATCTGTACTGACTGAGGCAAAATCAGATGAAAGCTCTGGCCACCCACTTGTTGCTGCTGCAGTTGCCATCCCTTGTTTAACTTCATTTAACAAGTTCTCTTGTAGACTGGAGGTTACATTGAAATCCTTAGCTCGCAAGTAAACTAAGTAACCAACAAAATAGTTGAAAATCTCGCGAGAGACCTTTCCAAGTAAGATACCCTGGATTTCAAGCTCAAAGCGATGGACAAGTGTGTTGTCCTCATGGCCGGGAGTTGCCTCAGCCAATCTGTACGCACGCGCAAGTTTAGTTGCTGCATCTTTAAGTCGACTGACAACTTCTGCATGAGGCGTGGCTGCGTCAATCTTCTCGAGCAACTCACGGGAAACTTTAAGTTCCTGAGACGCTGTCTCAAACTCCTGTTTCGCCTTCTCAGCTCGTGCTGTCTCGACACTCGTTGTCATGAAATAAAGTACTTCTTAAGAGAGCTTATTTTCTCTTGCCTGTTTTAGCAAGTTGGGTAAGGAGCTTTAGTGTTGCCTCACTACCCTCAGCTAGAGCCGGTACTATTGCGTACTCGATATCATCTCCATCGTATTCACCCTTTTTCACTAAACCCTCTAATACATCCTTCACGTAAGAAGCGTCTGCATTATCGTCTTTTGCTTTTTTGAGCCTTTCAGGTTTGATGCTAAATGCCGCTAATAATTGGTCTACTGCCATAACCTGGTTAGCTTCAGCTGCTTCCAGCTTTGGATTTGGAGGAGTAGCTTCATTAGTAGGAGCAGGCTTACTTCCACTGTCTCCTGTGCCTGTCTGCTCAACCGGCGCTGCTGGCTCTACCTTTTTGGTTTTTGCGGGTTCTGTATCATCTGCTGCACCCTCAATGAACAGATCCGGGAATCCTGTCTTGATCATGTCCATAATGAAGTCACGGGAGTAGTAGTCTTTGACCAAAGCAAGATCTTCTCGAGCTAACTCACGAAGAGGGGCCAGTCTTGCAGGCCGCTCAAAGTCTTTCTTCTCCTCATCAGAGACCCAAGTTGGTCGGTGGATAAGATGTATATCTGACATGAAGAACAGTTGGGCGGTCAAATCACGATAATCTCCGTCCTTCTTCTGTTTCATCTTATCGATGTCAACCTTGCCGTCTTTCTTTGGAGCCTTTTTCATTAGCTCATGTGGAGTCTCCATGTTCATGCTCGAAAGTGCTTCAGTAACTGGCTTGAAGCGCTCGACCTCTCCCTGATACTCCATCTCTTTTTTCAGTACCTTGGCATACCTCACAATCCACCGATCCTTAATGAACGCGGGGACCCAGTTGCCGTTTCGGAACAACCGGACCATATCTAGTCTGGCTTTAACTGTCTCAGTCCTATAATGCTTGGGGTACTTCTCCGCAAACTCTTCAAGAGTTTTAAGTGCGTCTGCAAACTCTTCCTTAGGATCTTTTTCTTCAGTCTTCGTGGTTTCAGTTTTCTTTGGCTTGCCGGCTTCTCCTTCAGTTGGAGTTTGAGGCGCCTCTGCTTCTCTTGTTGCAGCTGGAGCTTCAGTTCCCAGATTTTCTCTAACTCTCTTTTCGACCATTATGGCCATTTTCTCCACAGCCAAGTTCCACAGTGTAAAGTCACCCGTGGTTTTGGCAACCTCAAATCCATCAAAGAGCTCTTGAGCCTGGAAAGGTGCACGTATTTTCAACTCACCACTTCGCAAACCAGTGGCGGTGATCACTTCATTCAACTGTGTTTCTAATGCTTGAAGCTGCTTGATCGCTACTTCAAGAGATTTAGCAATAGCAGGAATGAGTGTGGCCTGCTCTTGGAGTTCCTTAATATTTTGCCCGGCGGCAGTGTGCTGATCGGTAGCCCACAGGCGAATTTGATCGAGCTTTTCTTGCTCGGTAATGTCAGTAATCTCTTGAGTGAGTAATCTTAGATCAACTTCAGAAGCATCTTTGTTTAAGTCTGCGAGGACAGCTTCAACTGTCGGTAACGGCTTTGTTACTTCTGGATTGGGTGTTTTGTTTTGTTCTGCCATAGGGACCTCGTACAAGACTTATTAGTGTCGAGTGAAATTGTACCATTCTTGCCGGAAGAAAGGGAGAGTTCTTACGCTTAGGCGGCTTGAGGTGTTTGCTGAGAACCAGCGGTTGTGTCTGTGGGTTGAACGTCAGTGGTATCTTTTCCTGGTTCAGCCTCAGTCGCCTCCGCGCCAGCAGCCGCTTCCACAGCCGGGAAGGTTTTTTCAAACAAGCCATTCGACTCACCAATCGACTTATGCATCGTCTCCAGATGTTCCTTCATCTGGTCGTCAAGACTGACTTTCTTTCCCGGATACATGGCTTCAGGAATGATCCGCCGGGCCACATTCCAACGCTTGGCCAGCGTATCACTAGTTTCCGCTCCATTAAAAAGATCACTCAAGAAGGACTCCATCACTTCACGGATAGCAGACGGGTCCCCTTCCTTAGCCTTCTGTAGCAGCTCAGCCTTCACTTTGAATCCAGCATTCACAAAGTCATCTTCCTGATAAGCGTCGGCGAGTGCCTTTCCGAACTGCTCTGGTTTTGCCACCATATTGGAGAAGTGTTCTTTAGAAATGAGCTGATTACCGTCAGCGTCGTAGCCAGCCCGACCAGAGTAACGTTCTCCAGAATATCCGTGACCAGCAAGTAGCAAGGCCCGCATAAACGTGCCGAAGTCGTTAGTCAGTGCAGCCTCGACAGCTTCCATACCGGCTTTTTGGAGCTCTGCGACCAAAAACTGCGCCAGTGCAGGCGAGGCTTCTTTCAGTTTCTGCCAGAGATTTTTTTGTGCCTCCGCGGCTGCTTTCTTTTTCTCTCCGGTCGGATCGTCCTCCAGTGCTTTATCTCCCTCTCGAACGATTCCTCGTAAAATGTCTACTCGTTCCTGGGCCCCTTCCATTTCGGCAGCAATCCGGGCCTCACGAGCGGCCTTGTATTCTGGGTCTGCCAAGCGCTGGCCTCGATAGGCAGCGATAAACTCTGCCTTTTGACTTTCATCTACTAAGCCATCTAGCTTGCGATGTTTCAGTTCTTCTCCCAGCTCACCCCGCCGGCTCCAGTACTCTTCAGCCTCAGCGTCCAGTTCTTGATCGATCTTTTGAATGATGAAGTTCTTCTCCATCTCAACGAGCGCTTGGTCCAGAATGCCGCCCCTTCTGGTCCACTCAAAAACTTCCCGAGCAATCAGAGGATCAGTAATATCTTTGTTCTGCACGTCTTTGAGGCTGGGGACTTCACCCTCAGTAGAGGGAGGGAGCTTTTCCACAAACTGTGCGTCCGTTTCCGACTCGGGCGTGAGTTCGTCCAGATAGTAGAGAAGCTCTTTGGCTGGCTGATCCAGAAGGTTTTGCCTGTCTGCTTCTTCAAAAAAACCCTCTTTGATGAGTTTCTCTGTCAAAAGCTGACGTGACTGCTGCTCTCTTTCCTCCGCCGGCAGCTTCATCAATGCGTCAATCTGAGCGGGATTCGCTGCCTCTGTCCGATACAGTCCGTAGAGCTGAATCGTTTCATCTCGGCTGAGATTCGCCGCAAAAGGAAGGTTCTCTGGGCTGATTGCGCCACCGTCGACCATCCACTTCACGTCCTCTTCGCTTTGGGCATTGGGGTTGCGTTCAATTTGAGGAGCGGGAGTGGGACTGTTTGTTGATTGCGCTTCAATAGGTGAGGCTTGGGGTGGTTGGCCAGTTTCAGTTCCTTCAGTTTGGGTGGGGGTGGGAGACCCAGAGGTTGCGGGAGTCGCGGGCTGGTTCTCAACTCCAACCGGAGGTGAAACTGTGGCTTGTTGCCCGCCAGACTCGTGCGCTGCTGGGGTGGCGGTAGTCTGGGAGGGATCTTGTTGGTAACCGGATTCTTCACTCATATCGTTGACTATATACAACTGGTGTATAGGCAACAAGGGTAAGTCTTCAGGCAGCAAAAGCAATCATTTCATTTGATCTATTTTGATATAATTATCCCATAATGCGCCAATATAAGTCGAGGCTGTTTTGCGGCCTTGTTCTTGCTGACGCATTCTATCCGCTCATTAAGAAGTAAAGGACAAACTCATGTCGCAGAGTAAACGACAGCTTCGTCTGGTGTTCGAGCCATACGGTATTTGGTTCGGAACTCTTCAACGGGGAGAGCAGAGGGAAGCAGAAATCGTTATCCGAAACGTCGGAGACCAGCTTCCTCTCAGTTACCTCCATCTCGAAATGGACAGGGAAAAGGAAATTGACGGCTTAACCATCTCGCCCGACACAAATCAATTTCCGATGACAGTGAAAGTGCGTATTGATACGACTACCCTTCGTCCACTCGACTACCGTACCACCGTCTACGTGTTTGCCAACGATCAGAAGTTCTCTTTTACGGTGGGGTTTGATATTCCCCAGCCAAAGAGACCACCTCCCAGTGGTTGGCGAGCATTACTCATTTGGTTCATCTCGTTGTTTATCGGTGAAGATAAGTAAGAAAGGACAAAGAACATGGCTACGAACATTCGTATCGCTGGATACGAACAATGCAGTGAGGGTGAAATCATCAGTGTTTACCCTCTCAGCGAAGGCAGTCGCGTCTACGAACGCAAAGTGACGTTCATCAACAACGGCGGGCCGGAGCCCCGGACGAATGGCGCTCCGTGCATCGGAATCGCTCCCTTTGGGGGCATTGATGTAATCTGGGAACAAACCAACTCGTTCCCCCTGAACGTCACCATCCGCATTGACACCGAGGCGTTTATCAATGACGAAATCTACGTGGAAAAGGAGTGGGTGAAAGACTTTAGTGTCTATCAATCCTCCTACGTCAGAAAGAACTATAAGATTCCCGTCGAATTCTGGGTCGGTGGGAAGAAAACCATGTATATCGTTGAGTTCACGCTCGAATATACGCGGGAGCTTCCCAAACCAACAGGGGTTCGCATCGGTGACAAATCGCTGAAAGATTGGATTATCAATACTCTACTTCGCTTGCTGGGGGCTTAACGGTTAAACCGATGAGTCTCTAGCTTCCTTTACATATGAGCAAACGCCGGGTTGGATACCCGGCGTTTTGATTTCCTCAACTTCAATAGACAACTTTTCCCCTCCGTGTTACAACACAAGCTAAGTTCCTTCGGAATCTGGTGAGAATCCAGAACTGTGCCGCAACGGTAACTGAAGTGGCTGGAACGAGGCAAAACCCTCTGCTTCCATTTTTTCCCACTTCCAGAAGTCCGATCTGAAGTAACTCTTCCTTCGCAGAAGGAAGTGGACGAGCATCCGGACAAGTTGGTTCCTTCCCACCCCGTTCCGGCCCTGCTCCTCAAACATTGAGGAGTTTTTGTGTCAAAAGAAACCGAGTATTCGGTCGAACATCAGCCAGAGCTACAAACGTCTTTCCAGGATCTTTTCCCGGAATGGAGTTTTGGCTTGTTGGGGCTGGCACTTGAAGGAAGAACCCAGCTTCGCAAGCTCTGGTCGGCAGAAGCTCGCCAACAAGTCACCTCCACCCACAAAAACTGGGACAACACCAACTACTGCCGTCGATTCAGTAGTGACGCGGACTATACCTATTCTGTTCCTGAGTTTTTACACACGTTGGAACCGAACTTTGAAACCTTCACCGACGAGTACTGTTTAGGCACTCCAATCAAGACTTACGAGTTTTCGTTGCTCGCTAACGATGACGGTCAAATTATTGGCACGAACGGAATTAATGACGCCTATCAGGAAGATGCCAGCACTCAGGCACAACGATTCCAGGACGAGAAGCTCGCCAAGGTCGGCAAACGCCAGCAACGGGCAGCGATTGAGACCTACAACTGCGAGCGGCTAGACACTTGGATTGCTCGAATTTTTCAGGACGACACGGTGCCCTGTGGGACAAAGCTCATCTGGTTTAGCCCGCCGGGCCACCTTGTGGAGGGCTATCATGGCACCTCGCCAAAGCACCACAGCTTTGTTTGGGTCTACGAGAAAAAAAATGATGGCGAGCGGACGTTCATCCAGATGACCCAGCTCCGCTGTTGGCCTAATCTCAAACAAATCCGGGAAATTCAAGCAACATTTCAAACACTCTCTTCTCCGACCGGCAAGCTGCCGGCAAATCCTCTGGGCAAGAATCTTTCGGCTAGAAATCGAGTCATCGCTCAGATGATCGAGCTTCCCCCGACTATTTCAATGGAGCAGGTCCAGCAAACGATCTATGCCAAAGAAAAAGGCTGGGCCGTTCAACGCTCTAAGATGCCGGACACTCAACTCAGCGAAGAAGCCAAAGAGGCCTATGTCAACGAGCGTCAGCGCGTTTTGGATGAGTTCCTGCGCCCCATCTATCAAGAACTGCTTGCTCCACCTGAGTTACAGGGACTGCTAGGAAAACCGTTTGACGATCCATTTTGGAAGTCGGACGGATACCGTTTTTTGATTACTCAAATGGATGTTGTTTTTGCTATTGCCAAACAAGCGCTGGATAAATGGATCGAAAACTGCCTGAAGGCCCAGCGCAATCCTGATAATACTGTGCAACAGGTAGGGACGATTCCGGTCAAAGATCTCCATCAACTCTACAACTTACGGATCAAGCACCTCAAAGAAGGCCTTACTCCCAGTGAGCGAAAAACATTTAACACCCTGGCCCCGACCGTTCTCTCTCTCGGTAATCGGCTACTCAGTGTCGGACAGTGTGGGATCGGTACGGTCATTCCGCTCAACCTGGTTAGAAAGCTCAACGTCGACTCCTTGTTTAGTTCCAGTACTAGCGTTTCAGGTTTAGCACCCAGACAGATTGAGCTCCTTTCCAGGAAAGAAAAGAAACAGTTCCAAAAGGACGTGCTGGGCAGATACGCGCCATTTGAAGTGACTGATCGGAAAGGACAGACGCATCTTTTCTGGGTGTTGAAAGAGTACTATGCCGATTACGCTGGTCATTGCTATGAAGATGAAACCGGCAGGTTGATCGGTCCATGTGGCGTCCCGTTGACCATGGAAGACGACGAGTTTATTTTGACCAATGAAAAATACCAAGAGCTCCTCGCAGCCAGCCAGCAGGAGAACGAGACGGACTCCAAACTCAAACAGCTGGATCATGAAGAACAACAAAAGCTTGACGCGGCCCACTCCGATCAAGAACGAGCGGCGATTCGGTCACACTATGCTCGACTTCGCGATCGCCTGAAACATCGGGTCTCTATCACCGAACTACTGAATAACGACCTCACCTACTCTGCACGCTCAGGCACTATCTCACTCGCTGCCTAGTGAAGCTCCATTTTCTCTGCAGGACATCGTATAATTTGACGCATGGTCGACGCTGCTCAGAACTCTCAGCCCACCGGTCTCAAACGTCCAACGTGCAAAGTTTATCCCAACATCACGCATGAACAGTTGTTGGAGCTTCTTAGTGCGATCAATGGATCGTTTAGTTTTCGCTCACCTCTTCAATCAGTTAAAACCCAGCAAGATCAGAACCAAATCAACCCTTATTTTTTCGATAACTCCTTTGCACCCACCAAGAATGAGTTCTACTACGTTGATCCTTTTCTAGCGGAAGCAGACGAGACGACAGACCCCTACGTACTATCTCGTGAAGATGTCATTCAGCTCTTTGACAGCATTGAAGAGTTAATCAGCAAAGGTGAGCTCGGCCTAGAAACCGCGCTTCAACCTCAGCATCTGGACCTGCTCCGCCGAATTAAGAACGGACTGCCCAACAATAAAGAGCAGCTCGAGGCAGACATTCCACTCTTTATCGAGACGATTGCTCTCATGCAGACCGGTGAAGAACAGGAAGAGGCTGCCGGCGGCATCGAGGTCGGTATTCCGGCCCGCCTCAAAGAGCTAATTGATCGGCCCTTTGATCTCAAAGAATCCTGGCAGATTGTCAAACAGCTCGCCCAGGATGCAAACAGAACCCCCTTTGGCCAAGAAGCCATCTCTACCTCTATTGAGGGAAACCCGGTCGTCCTGCAGGTCATTCACTTTCGCTTCTTTATTAATGACTGGCTAAAGAAGCTCTACTCCGATGACTTCAAATACATCCTCGAATCCAAGCGCATGGTTCTGCCGGCGATGCAGTCGTTTGCGGCAACTAATAAGTTTTTTGCGTACATCGATCAGCCGGACTGGAATGAACTGGATAAACCAGTCACAGAGTTTCTGCTTGGTCCTCTTTCTGATTTCATCGATGAGTTCTTGAAGGCTGAGGAGTACGTTCCACCCACGTATGCCCAAGAGTCCACAGAGTCAAGTGAGGGCGAAAACACCGTCACTGAGAAGAAAACCGTTAGCGAGCTCGAAGAGCTCATGGAGCGTTTCAGTCAGGCCAACGCTTCTTACACCCAAGAAACCGAACGCTTGACCACCATCTTGCTGCCGCAGTTCTTCAGCATGCACAAGATGACCAACGACCTGATTGAGCTGGAACAGGTCGACTCAGCAGACTTCAGGCTGATTGAACGGGAGTTCCGCTCGGAACTCTTCAATGTTCTGCGTTCGCTCACCCCTGAAGAGTTTGCGCTTCTCAAAGAGCGGGGCGCCTCACTGGAGTTCCGTTTAATCGTCTTGCGCAAGCTCTACGGCAAGCTTTCTACAAACCCCAAGTTTATCGGTTCTATTGAACGCTTCAAAGAAAGCTATGTTGAACACCTAGAAAAAAGAATTGCCGACGGCAAGGTTCCGCAAGGTGAGCTCAACAACTTTAACGAACGGATTAACCTCGACGACGAAGCTTTTGACCGAAAACTCAAAGAAGAAGATAAAAAAGAGCAAGCCAGAGCTGGTGACTGGACAGAGTCTGTTTCACTCCTGGCCGATTTTTCGCAAATCCAGTCTTTGACTCAGGAAGATCTCCGGACATTCTTAGGCGTCTTATCCAAGGGCCAAATTACAGATGAGGCCTTTTACGACACATTACTTCGGAACTTGGATGTGGTGATTGCTGAGCGGTGGTCACCTGAACAGATTCGGGGTCTTAGTCCAGCTTCACTGCATGCCGTCTTTGGCATCGACCTGCCAGATAGTATTGCAAGTGACCCTACTCGGATGGGGTTATTTCTCCAACTTTGTGCTGAGTACCTCTACGCCCGCCGAAAGAGACTGGCTGAACACTATGAACTCGATGCCATTACCCGTGAAGGCAGCACATCGGGCGATTTAGCGAGCCTCCAAGCTGCACAGGAGACTGCGGAAAAGTATAAGGATGCCGGTGGAGGTGAGGGATTAGTCGTCGCCCGGGCGAGTGATGAAGATCGCGTATCAGAGTACGTACAAGGTGGCCATCGACTGGCGTCTACGATCTCTGCTATTCACCAGGACACCAAGAAGCAACGGAAAGAAAAACTTGAGCAGGAAATTACTGAGCGAAAAAACAGGTTTGCCACAACGACATCGATTGCGGCAAAACGGGAGTTTCTGGAAGAACTCGGATTGCTCTCTCCCCAAGTTGATGAAGTAAGAGGGACCGATGCAGAGCACCTCGCTTACCTTCAGGGCTTGTTTGACAGCACTGTCGAGCAGGACTATGCCGACGGCCTTGCCGCATTAGAACAACTCTCCTACTTTGAAGATGACGACGGTGGGTATGTCCAGGAGGGTGGTCAAGAAGTAGGCCAGCGTGGCGTACCAATGCGTTACGGACGGCCCGGCGGTCGCTCTTTGATGAAGGGCGCCCTGAACATCCGCAATAAGTTCAAGACTGCTCAAAAACGAATTAAGCAACTCAAAGAAATCAGGAAAAAAGCAAAACAAGGAAAGAAGACAGTCGACGCCACAGTTAAAACGGTCAAAGAGGTTGCCAAAACCAAAGACCGTGTTAAGAAAGGCCTGTTTGTTGTTGCCCTTGCTTCGCTGATCGACACAATCAATCTGATGACCCACAGCTTGGGGGCTGCAATTGGTGGGGTTATTGGTGGTGGTGTCGGAATCTTCCTTACTTGGGGCGGCGGGCCTCTGACCATAAGTATTGGTGGTCTAACCGGTGCCTGGGTCGGTGCTCGTACCGGCTACGCAATTGAGAACGGTATAAAAGACTTCCTAGGTATTGGCGGTGGAACAAAAACGCTCCCCCAAATGAGCTACCAAGGCCCTAGTTTAGGCAACCTTGGTGGAGCGGCCGCCGCCAAGACGACCGTTGACTCTACTATCTCCTTAACAGGTGGTGCTACAGCCAAAGGTGGCGCTTGGGCGGGTTTCGGCTCAGTGACTGGCGTTACTGGTTACTTCGTCGGCGCGACGATGGTCGTCTTCACTACTGTTATTGCCTCTATTCAGCCGCCTCCGCTCAGCACCATCGGCTCTGGTGGTCTGGAGTCACCGTATATCACGATTGAGAAAGTCAGCGTGGAAGGCGAGAACTTTGAGGGACCTGTTCCTGGCCAAATCACCTATCGGATCTCCGTCCAAGCCCGTGATGACTATCAGATTGAGATTATCAACTTCCAGGATCAGTTCACTATTACGACGAATCAGGAGTTGAACACCGGAACCCCTCCCGCCCTCAGCTGTGACTCCCAGATGAACATGGATACTGTTCAGACGAAGGTAATTACGCCAGCTGACGGCAAAGTACTCTTAGGTACGTGTACCGTTAACCTCAACGAGTCGTACCATGATTCGAGTATCTTTAACAAAATCACCCTTCAGTTCCGGGTGACCCAAAATGGCGAGGTATTAACCAATGAAAGCCCAGATCCCAGCTGTGGTGAGAACGAGAATACTTTTTGTGGTATTTCCGGCCAGTTGATTTGTTTGGGCGAATGTCCGGCGCAGGAAGAAGGCTGTTGGCCAGTAACTGGAACTCTGACGCAGCCACCATATGGGACTTTTTCACACAGTGTCGTTGATGCATTTGATATTTCCGCTCCACTCGGTCGCGAGGAGTATGCCACTTTCGACGGGACTGCTTGGGCGTTTGACACCTTTTCGGGAGAACCATCTGAGCAGGGAATTATTGTTAATGGGAAGTCACCCAAAATCTATGGAAAGCACGTTCTGCTTGTCACTAACCAAGGTTTTGTTCTGCTCTACGGACACATGAGTCGTCATGGACCCACTCTCCAGCTTGGACAGCCAGTTCAAGTGACTGCCGGAACAATCTTGGGCTATGTTGGCAACAGCGGGAGTACTGATGCATTCCCGATGGGTAATCACCTTCACTATGAGTACCGCGTCTCTACAGGTAACAGTTGGCACTCTGTCATCCCGGGTAAACCAAGAGATCCTCTTTCCAGCATTGTTCCCGGAGACACACCAGGGCAAGCATTTGTATACTCTGAAGGAAAACAAGTCGTGACGTGCTACACGCCAAATCAAGGTCAAGCAAACTAACGAGCTTTGGAAACTATGGAAAACACGCTGCCCAAGCACACTCCACCATCTGCCCCCTACTCGGAGATGCGGAACATACGTGCATCCCTTCAAGATGAGTCACCGCGAAAGCCATCTCGAATTTGGATGGTGCTGGGAGGGGCTGCGATTGTACTTCTCATTATCGCCGCAGTTATTCAGGTATTGACGCCCAAAAAGGTGACGATTCCGGAAACTTCTTTCGTCACTACCAACGTTAACGACACACTACCTCACATCACCGATGTTTCTTACACTGGCCCGACCGCTGACTTTCCTACACAGTTCCCAATCTTTTCTTCTCGCCAGCTGTTTAGTGAGGGACAAGTAGTTAGCGATATCTCGGCAAAGTACGGCTTACTTAAACCAGATCCTGAGGCAAACTACTGGATCAATGGCGACTTGGGCCTTGTCCACGATCAAACCACTGGCAGCTATACGCTCATCCTGAAAGATCCCTCGAACGAAGCTCTTCCTGTTGTTGATCCAACTCGTGCTGAGGAAGTTGCTCATTCATTTTTAGAAGAAGTATTTCCTGAAATTCCTTTGCGCCCAATGATGGACGCTGCTAGCTACTACATCATGAGCTCAGAGCCTGACAATACTGTTACTGCCTCCGAAGCAACCGCAGTGGTGATCCCGTACACCCCGGAAATCGAGACAGAGTACCCAGTCATCTATGAAAAATCTTTTCAACCCGCATTTGCCGTGACTGTAGACGGCAAAAACACCATTCGGGTTCTCCAGTTCTTTCCGCTTTTTCAACAGTTCACTAAAGTTGACGAACAAGCCCCTATTTCTATTGATCAAGCACTCGAGCAGATTAAGCAAGGGGTCGCTTCAATTATTAGTGCCACTATTGTGGACTATAACCGTGTACCCATCTCCGACCTTACCAAAGCAGAGTTCACTTCGGTGACAATTGAGTATCGACTTGATCCGACGAGTCAGCTGCTCTATCCGTTCTATCACTTCACTGGCAAGGGCACTAACAGCCGCAACGTGAATGCTGAAATCGACGTCATTACTCCGGCGGTAAACATCGCTCGTAGAAATAGATAAACCCATCTGGTTGATCGTCTTCCCACACTAAAAAAATGACCTGGAAACTGGTATAGTTTGACTACCGGTGTATGCAAGAACACGCGCTGCCACAGGACGTCACTGGCTATAAGTTCCACATCATCGGCAACATGACGCTGAAACAGTTCGGCGAGGTTGCTGCTGGGTGTATCGTGGGATTTTTGTTGTATCAAACGAATCTCTATCCCTTTATTAAAATTCCGTTAGTTGTTTTGGCGGGGGCGGCCGGCGCTATGGTTGCTTTTGTTCCTATCGAAGAACGACCTCTTGATCAGTGGATCACCGCTTTTTTCCGCGCGCTTTACCGACCCACTCAATACTACTGGAAACGAATGGTTAAGATTCCAGAACCTTTCTTGTATGAACCTCGCGCGACCCTGAGAACCGTTGTTGCTGATGTTGATTTGACACCAGCTCGACGACAGCGCGTCAAAGACTACCTGCGTTCTATTGATAAGGAGACTGAGACAGCGGATCAACTGGACCAATATACCGAGCAGCGAATGAATGAAGTTATTGGTCAATTCGGCACTGTTCAGCCATCGTTTTTGCTCAGTGACTCCGTCTCTCCTACCACAGGGCAACCTCTGACCAATGAAGAAGCGATGCTTACTGCCAGTCCTGACTCTGTGGCTGAGACAGTTGATAATCTTTCATTTGTCGGTCGGGTAGGCAGTGAAGAGCCCGTGGCAGATATCGGCCCCACGGAACAAGAAATGGAGATGAGCAATAACGTCCTCAGACTTTTTGACGCCGATCAGACCGCTGTGCCTCAACCGGACACCATCCCTCAGCCAGAACTTGCTCCACCTCTTCCGGAGCCGGAGCCACCACTGCCCCCTGCTCCACTTCCAGAACCCGAAACAATTCCTCCTGAGGTAACTATCTCTACTCCTTCTCCGGAACCACCAAAACCAGTCTCGCCGGAGCCAGCACCAGAACCTGAACCGATACCAGTCATCGAGCCAAAACCTGAGCCAGAGCCACTTCCACCACCTCCTCCAAAGATGGCGCCTTCTGCTCCTAATCCCGCTGCTGTCCCTCAAGATATGAAAGAGCTTCCGGATGTCTCTCTTGAACCGGAAAAGCAGTCCGCTCCTGAACCCGCAGAGATTCCGCAGATATCTACTGTTTTTGAGACACCTCAGGCAGGTGCCGAATCTATTCCTAAAGTAGATACTGACCGCTACAGCAAGTACAGTCTCAGCTCCCATCCAACAAAGGTGAATACAGACAGCAGTCAAGTTGCTCAAATCGCCGACGTCCTTTCTCAGAGCAATCCAATGCGGAGACGCGGAAAAACCTCTGTCCAGTTCAAGACAAAGAGAACAGCGTCCAGCGATAAGTTCGAGACTGTTCTTCCCCACATTCTCGATATGACTGGCTCTTCGGAGACGGTCAAAACTGAGCAACCGGTAGCGCCGGAACCTGTTAAACCACTGCAAAATGTGAGTAAAGAAGTCGTTGTTCCTGAGCTGGAAGACATTCGTGTCGAACACACCATTAAGGAATCAGAGGACTCAAACAAAAAGAAATCAGATGAGCAGCTCTCTACCGCTGTAGACCCATCACTCCTTCAACTTCCTGAAAGCAAGAAGGCAGTCGAGGCCAGCGGAGCCGTGACGTTTAACGCCAACCTCCCCTTCCCTGATAAACCCACCAAACCAAACAGAGTGGTCGGTATGGTGATTGACCAGACCAATAACTCCCTGCCTGGCGCAATCGTTGAGATTCTCTCACCCGAGGGAATCACTGCCCGCGCTGTCCGCACCAATCCCCTTGGTCAGTTTTTTATTGCCACTCCTCTTATTCCAGGTGAATACCTCATTACAGCCGACAAAGAAGGCTACAACTTTTCCACCCAAAAGTTGTCGGTGACGGATAAAATTATCGATCCCATCGAGATCCGAGCCAATTAAAACCAGAGAAATAAGGCCTGTTGTTTGTTATACTTGTTGCGCATGCCCTCTTCACAAGCAATTACTTCTACCACACAAGAATTTCTCGACATCTTTGACGTAACAGATGATCTTCTGTTACTAAAAAGCGGTGCCGCTGCCATCATTGTTCAAGTCACAGCTATGAACTTTGGCTTGCTCGCTGAGGAAGAACAGGATGCCATCATCTATGGATATGCTGGTTTACTCAACTCACTGAACTACCCGATTCAGATCGTGATTCGTTCACAGACTAAAGACGTGACGAGCTACTTAAACCTCCTCAAAGAAAAAGAAGAAGAAACAATCAGTCCCACCCGCAAGCAACAGATTCGACAGTACCGGGAGTTTGTCGCTGATCTTGTTCAGGAACGCAATGTGTTGGATAAAAAGTTTTATGTGGTAATCCCGGCCAGTGGCATTGAGTTGGGAATTGTGCAGGCGCAGAGCGTTCTTCCGGGGGTTAAAAACCCTGATATATCAAGTTTTGATCGAAGTATTATCATTGAGCGTGCCAAGAACCTGCTAGAACCCAAACGTGATCACATCATGGCTCAGTTTGCCAGAATCGGCATGTTTTCTCGTCAGCTCGCCACTCAAGAAATCATTCAACTTTTCTACACTGCCTATAATCCAGAAGCCTCTGACGGCCAAAAAATGACAGATAGTCGCCAGTACACTTCGACGGTGGTAGAGGGGAATCTCGAGGAGAAAATTTTTGGCCAGAATCGCTCTCAACAACCAGCAAACATGATCCCAATGTCGGAACAGGCAGTTCAGGAAATGGAGGCAGCCACTCAACCTGCCACCACTGACTACCTTGAATCTCCGACCACCGAGCAAGCTTCAGAGTATGCCGCTGCAAGTCCTGAGCAAGCTACACCTGCTTACGATCAAACAGCGACTGAGACAACCACCTAACTATGGCAAGCATCCTTTCATCACTACCACTTCCGTTTTTGAAGAAACCGACTACGCCGGAGGAAGAAGCGTCGAAAAAAGAAGCCGAGAATAAAGCAATCTTAAAGCAGTTTTCTCAAGGCTTGGTGACGACCCAAGATATTATTGCGCCTGAAGCAATTGAGGTCGACTTCACTTATCAAAAAATCAACTCTACCTACACTCGAACGTTGTTTGTCGCCGGCTACCCACGGACTGTCCCCTCCAACTGGCTATCACCATTAATTAACTTTCCGCATCAGCTCGATATCTCCATGTTTGTTTTCCCGGTCGACGTGCGGGAGGTCTTGGAAAACTTGAAGCGCAAGATCACGGAAATGGAGGCGGAGATCACTTCTGACATTCGTCAGGGCAAGATCAGCAATATTGATACCGAAGTGAAGCTGGAAGACGCCCGCGTGATCCGTGAGCAGTTGGCCAAAGGCGCTGAACGGTTTTATCAATTTGGTCTGTACGTGACGATTCAGGCAAGGGACAAAGAAGAGCTCGATCGTGTAACCAAAGCCGTTCAGTCTACACTCGGCTCGCTTTTGATCGTTTCCAAGAAAGCCACGCTACAGATGGACCAAGGCTTCAAGACAACGCTGCCTATGGGTGTAGACCAGCTGCTGATCACCCGAAATATGGACACGACTTCTCTGGCTACAACCTTTCCGTTCACTTCTTCAGAGCTGACTATGGATACCGGCATTGTCTACGGGCTGAACGAGCATAACGACTCGTTGGTCGTCTTTGACCGCTTCAAGATGGAAAGCTTTAACATGCTGATCTTTGCCAAGTCCGGTGCTGGAAAGTCCTACACCGTCAAACTGGAGATCTTGCGACAGATGATGTTTGATACTGAAGTGCTGGTGCTTGACCCAGAACACGAGTACGAAGACCTGGCTAAGGCTGTAGGGGGCGAGTACATCAACTTTTCGTTCGAGTCGCCAGTCAAAATCAATCCATTCGACCTTTCTAATATCTATGAAGAGGGTGAGAACGAGTTGGGCCAGAAGATTATTTCTCTGCACGCCCTGCTCAAAGTGATGCTTGGTGAGATGACCCCTACTCAGGACGCAATGATCGACCGCGCCCTGGTCGCTGCCTACAAAGCCAAGGGAATTACGCCGGATCCGGCGACCCAAACGAATGAGCCCCCGCTAATGGAAGACTTGTACAAAGCGCTGATTGGTATGGAAAATACCGAAGCCAATGATATTGCAGCTCGTCTGGAGAAGTTCATTACCGGCTCATTCCGCGGTATTTTTGACCAGAAGTCCAACCTCAACATCACCAATCAACTAACTGTCTTTTCAGTCAAAGACATGGAAGAGGAACTACGACCAATCGCTATGTTCGTGATTTTGGACTTCATCTGGACGCGGGTGAAGAAGCGACTCAAGAAACGACTGCTTGTGGTTGATGAGGCATGGTACTTCATGCGTTACCCAGATGCGGCCTACTTCATGCAGTCGATTGCCAAACGCGCCCGCAAATACTACTTGGGGCTGACGACTATCACTCAGGACGTCGAAGACTTTATGGGCAACGAGTACGGCAAGGCAATTGTCAGTAACGCCTCAATTAAGTTTTTGATGAAACAGTCGCCGTCCTCCATCCCGATCTTGGCAGAGACGTTCTATCTTTCCGAGGGTGAAAAGCAGTTGCTTGTTTCTGCAGATGTCGGAGAAGGGATCTTCTTTGCCGGCCAAAATCACGTGGCTTTACGGGTCGTTGCCAGTCCGGAAGAACACGAGGTTATTACTACTAATCCGGAAGAGGTGTTGAACAAGCGCGCAGCAGAAGCCTTAGCGCAACAAGAACCGATTCAAAAACGCCGCTCTTTGCCTGGAAACCTAAACACCGCGTCTTTACGAAGCATGATGACTGCCACACCCACAGGTACTCCTGCACAACTTCCATCGACTCCCTCTCCTGCCACTGAAACTCAAACACCCACGGCACCTGCAGCTGGGTCCGAAAGTAGCAATTCGGCAGACTCACCAACCACCACAGCTGACCAACAGTCAGCTGACAACACTGGCTTACCCGTCCCCACTCCACCACCTGGCACTCCCGGAACGGCTCCGCAGCGTACGTTCTCTAATGCTGGCTCATTCACTCAACCTGTAGCACCACAAACATTCGCCGGTGAGTACACCATTGACGACTACACTCCTCCAAGCAACGTACCTGGAGCAAAGTAAACAACTCCTACTTGCGCGTTGTGTAAAACTGTGTGTATAACTCAGCCACTTTCCCTGCCCTGGAAACATGAACCAACTCAACGTTCAAGAGCTCTGGCGAAACGCTTGCGATATCTTGCAGCAGCGAATGAGCCAGTCCTCATACACTACCTGGATTTTAACGAACCCTTTGACTGAGTTTCGCTTGATTGGTGACGATCGCGCAATTGGGGTAATCACCAGTCCAACAGCTTTTCACTCTGCCAATATTGAGAAGAACTTTTATGCCCAAATCAAAGAAGTTCTTGATCAACTTTCGGGCCGGAACGCAGAGCTGCAGTTCCGAGTAGGATCGCCGGTGGTCGACGAAGTGAAGACTCAACCGACTGTTGTCCAGAGTTCACTTGATGATGACACTACTCCACTTCAATCGGCAACACCTCAGCAGGCGCCTCACGCCCGACCCCTCCGTACTCCCCGCAAACCAATGAGCATTCAATCACTTCAGGAGCGACTGCAAAACCTGGCGCAGACAAAACAACACAGCGATGCTGTTCCTTCAAACTCTCCACAACCAACCAGTGGCCTTTTTTCTGACCAGACAATTAAGTCTTTGGCTGTTGATCGGGCCAAGATCCTGGCTCAAAAAGCTGGCCTGCGGCTGGAGTACACTTTTGAAACTTTTGCCGTTTCCAGCACTAACGAGATGGCTCACGCCGCAGCGATGGCCGTCTCCAATCAACCAGGAACGGCATACAATCCTTTGTTTATTTACGGTGGTGTGGGCGTCGGGAAGACCCACTTAATGCATGCGGTGGGCAATAACATTTTGAAGCGGCTGCCAGATGCTAAGATCCTCTATTGTACGGGCGAAGACTTTACGAACGAGATCGTTCACGCCATCCAAACCAAAAAATCCATGGTCTTCAAAGAGAAGTATCGAACTGTAGATGTGCTGTTGATTGACGACGTCCAGTTTATTGCCGGCAAAAACACAGTACAGGAAGAGTTTTTTCACACCTTCAACTCGATTGCAAAACGCTCCGGACAAATCATCCTCACTTCCGATCGACCGCCGGCGGAGATCTCTTTGTTGGAAGATCGCTTGCGCTCTCGCTTTGAAGCAGGGCTGATGGTCGATATTCAACAGCCCTCTTTCGAGCTGCGGACCGCAATCTTGTTGATTAAGGCACAAGCAAACAATCTACAGATTCCGATGGAACTTGCCCAAGTGATTGCTTCCCGAATTGACAGTGCTCGCAAGTTGGAAGGCATTATTAAGAGAATCAAATCTGAAGTTGAGCTCAAACACCGTCAAATTACGCCACAGCTCATTGACGAGCTTTGTAAAACTGAACTTGAGAAGGCGCCCAGCCGCCTGCGAGTAAAGCCATACGATGTTATCAAGACCGTTGCCGACTTCTATCACCTTAAGCAGTCGGCCATTCGCGGGAAAGTACGCGTGCAGTCGATTGTTAAGGCGCGACACATCGCCATGTACTTCATGAAGGAAGAGTTGCATTTGCCATATATGGAAGTGGGCCGTTGGTTTTCCAATCGCGACCACACCAGCGCGATGCATGCGTTGCGAAAGATTACTGCTGAAATGAATCTAAATGATGAAGTTCGACAAGAGGTTCAAGCGATCCGTGTCCTGCTCGAGAAAATCTCAAAATAATTCACAATTGTGAATAATTCTGTGTAAATCTCGGTAGAAAAATAGTGTAGAACTTTCGCACAATTGTGAATATTTTTAAGGTTTTACGCATTTTGTTCACTTCATCACACATTTGTTTCGCAGTTTATGTCGGGGTTAATCACAGAAATGAAAAGCGAAACCGTACCTGGAAGTTGTAGGTAACGCACTTACACACAAGCCTACAACTGCGAATACTAATTATTTATATAGTTTGTAGAATGTAGAAGCTTTGACGTTAAAACATGAAAATATCACTCTTACAAGAAAACCTCCATCTTGCTTTAACAGACGTACAGCGCTGTATTAGTTCACGACCACAGTTGCCTGTACTTGGTTGTGTGCTGTTAGTCGCTGACGAAGAGAAGATTCAGTTCTTTGCTACAGATCTTCAGTTCGGAATGATGACGACTGTACCGGGAAAAGTAGAGAAAAAAGGCAAAGTCGCAATTCCCGCCAAAGTCTTCACTGATCTTATCTCCACTCTCTCTCCTGGCAGTGTCGAGCTTTCTCTAAAAGACAACACTCTGGAAGTTAAAACAACAGACGCGACTGCCAAGCTGCAAACCTTCTCTGCTGAAGACTATCCTGCTTTCCCAACTCTTGAGGGTGAAGAGATTGAGTTTCCACTGGACGTTCTTGCTCCGGCCGTCCAAGCGACTTCTTTTGCTGCTTCACTGGATGAGACGCGACCGATTCTGACGGCACTTTGTATGCAGTTTGGAGAAGAGCTGGAAATTGTCGGAACCGATGGTTTCCGACTGGCAAGAATTACGCTCCCCTACTCCGCCGATTCACGACAGCTCTTAGTCCCCGCAAAAGCGGTCAGTGAGGCAATTCGTATAGCTGCACGTAAAAAGGTAGAAAAGGTTGTTTTTAAGGTCTCAGACAAGCTGAAACAAGTCTTTTTTTCTTTTGAAGGCTATGACATTAGCATGCGATTGCTGGAGGGGCAGTTTCCGCCGTACCAAAAAATTATGCCGGCCGAGTTTTTGATCCAACTCGTCTTTGATGCTGAAGAGTTTCAGCAAAAACTCAAAACCGCTAGCATTTTTGCCCGAGAAGGCGCTGGGATCATTCGTTTCGTGGTGAAAGAAGAAGGGCTCGCTCTAGTCTCTTCTTCCTCGACTTTCGGAAACCAAGAAAGTTTAGTCCGTGGCAAACACTTGACCGAGTTTAAAGGCGAACAAGAAATTGCTTTTAACAGTCGCTACGTCCAAGAGTTCCTCTCGGTCGTAAAACCGGACCGGGTTTGGTTTGGCATGAACGAATCCTTAAAACCGGCCGCCTTCCGTCCGGAAGGGATGGACGCCTTCACTTACATCATTATGCCATTCCGGGTGAACGGATAGCTTCCTTTCGCCCACACCCAGGATCTTGTCACTTTCTTAAGTTCCCAATCTGGTGTATACTACCTCTCTCGAAACCGAAGGAATCCTATGACCAAACGTACCTGGCAACCAAAAAAAGTCAAACGCATGCGCAAGCACGGCTTCTTGAAGCGCATGGCAAGTCATGATGGTCGCTTAGTCCTGAAACGCCGTCGAGCCAAAGGTCGAGCTCGCTTAACTGTGATTAGAAAAGCGTCATAGTCGGCGTCGTAGTTTTCGCTCACAATAGCTGTATGTTGCCCGCTCGTTATCGACTACGACTTCGTCGTACTCTCCCCTTTTACACCTATGAGCATAAGGCTCATTTTCCGGGCTTCAGTCTTTACTGGCATTTTGAAAAAGAAGACAGTCCTGAGAAAACACTTTCCTCTGCTCAAGCTGTGGTAGTAGTTCCCAAAAAAACTGCCCGAACAGCGGTCCGGCGGAATCGACTGAAGAGAGTTCTTTACAGAGAGCTGATGGGACTCCTCCCTACCCTCCCTTCCGGATTGCAGCTGGTAGTGTTTGTTCGAAAAGAAGAACTCGAGAAGAACCTCGAGGAAGTAACGAAAAAAATCAGGGAAAGACTCAGATGAAACGTCGATTTGCTATTAACTTTCTCCGAGCAGAGTCTTCCTCCCCCACTCTTTTGGCTCGCGCCTCAATCGGCAGTATTCAGCTCTATCAAGCACTCTTACGACCATTTCTTACGGTCTGGCTGGTTCAAAACTTTGGTTTTGTAAGTCAGTGCAAACAAAATCCCACATGCAGTCAATACACAATCCACCAGATTAGAAAGCATGGTACAATCACGGGGTTAAAAAAAGGATTGATTAGATTTTGGAACTGTCGTTAACATATGAATCTTAGTCTCATTAACAACATTTTGATGGAATTCCTGGTGCAGTTGCACCAGATCACTGGAAATCTGGGTTTGTCTATCTTGGCGTTTACCCTGGTTGTCCGTTTGCTGCTTGTCCCCCTCTCTCTCCCGGGAATGAAGTCTCAGAAGAAACTCCGAGATCTTCAGCCCGAGCTGAATAAGCTGAAAGCTATTCACGGAAAAGATAAAAAAGCTCTTCAGCTCGCCCAGATGGAGCTCTACAAAAAACACAACATCAATCCCCTCTCAGGATGTCTTCCTCAAGTGGTTCAGATCGTTCTACTGATCGTTCTTTACCAGGTTTTAGTTGCCTTCGTCTCCAAGACTGAGTTTAACGGTGTCGCCCTTAATCCCCACTTCTTCTGGCTGAACCTCACCCAGCCGGACAAGTTTTTCATCCTCCCTGTTTTAGCCGGAATCACCCAGTTAATTCTGTCTTTAATGATTCTGCCAGGTGCGGAAACGCCAAACTTGATTCCTGATGACGCCAAGTCTAAGAAGCTCAAAGAAGAAAACAAAAAAGAAGAAGATACTGCCGAGATGGCTGCAGCGATGCAGAAACAAATGCTCTTTATTATGCCGATCATGACTGCCTTTATTGCAGTTCGTTTCCCTTCTGGAGTAGCCCTTTACTGGGTAGCATCCACAGTGTTCAGTATTATTCAACAGTACTTTATGACTGGTTGGGGCGGCGTGACGTTGTACCTCAAGAGAACTCTTAACTTCTTCCAAATGAAGAGTTTTACTAAGTAAAATAGAATTAATTTATCAATCCATTTCAAACATTACATCGAGGAAACCACTTAAAATCAGGTACATGTGAAAACCCGTGAAATGTTGAAATAGAGAGGCAGAATGACGATTCAAGACTTTACCCAACGACTTTTGGCTCACATGGGCGTGGAAGATGCCCAGGTAGAAGTAGAGGAGGGGGAGACTACTTTAGTGAGGATTAACGTTCCTGAAGAGGAGTCTGGTTTATTGATTGGTTACCATGGTGAGTGTCTAACAGCCCTTCAACGCGTTCTCTACATGGCTTACGCGAGAGAGGATCAAAGTCGAAAGTTTTTGGTCAATGTGAACGACTATAAGGAGCGTCGCAATACTCAGCTACAAGAAATGGCCAGGAGTGCAGCAGAAAAGGTTTTGGAAAGCGGGCAACCCTATGCCTTTTCTTTTCTTTCTCCAAGTGAAAGATTGGTTATCCATGAGTTTATCGCTAACACGCCCGAGTTTTCAGATCTAGAAAGCTACTCGGTGGGGGACGGCCCGCGCCGTCGTTTGTATATTCGCCGAAAAGGGGAGAGCGCCACAACGCTCGAAGCCTGATGTCAAATTTGGTTGTCCATACTGATGGAGGATCTCGAGGAAATCCCGGACCAGCTGCGGCGGGAGTTGTGATCCTCTTAAATGGCCAGCTAATTTTAGAGGCTGGTAAGTACCTGGGAGTTCAGACTAACAACGAAGCCGAATACCAAGCAGTTCTGCATGCCCTAACACTTCTTCCGGATGTACTAAAAAAACACGAGGTAAACCAGATTGAGTGGCGACTGGACTCAATGTTGGTGGTGCAACAGTTAAGCCGACAGTGGAAGATCAAAGAATCCCGGCTAGCTGTCTTTGCCCAACAAATTTGGCAACAGCTTTCAGCGTTATCAGCTCCTTCCACCTTCAAGTATGTCCCACGGGCGGAAAATGCTGCCGCCGACGCAATGGTAAACAAAATCCTCGATCTTGAAGCAAAAAAATAAGAGTCGCAGGCCTTCTTACAACTGTCTGTACTTCAGCCAGGTGTTTCACTACAATAGGGCGTAAGTAGTAGCTACTGCCCATGTCAATGTTCGTCACCCAATCACTTGAAAGCTCGGTGACTGTCTTGGTGTTTGCGCGGCCAAGCCCGGTTGTCGAAGCCCTGAAAGCAGCACTTCAAGAGAAGCATCTTGAAGTACTTGTGGTTGACCCGCTCAAGTTTACAGACAAGCAGGCGTCTGAGTTTAACCACAAGTCGTTCTACAAGATTTGTTGGCTATTTGATGATACTCTCAAGGGAACAGTCTCGGCTGATCTGGTTTTCCAGTTTTTATTCGGGCGGGAAGAGCCAATCGTGATTCTGACTGCCACCCTGGGAAGGGAAGATCCAAGTTCATCTTGGAAGGAAAAGAAAAAAGGTGACGAAGCCCTAGTCGATCACCTCAGGAAAAACCTTTCGGCAGCTAGAGTAATGGTAGCTGTTAACTGGTTTGATCTTCCTGATTTGTTTGTCTCACCCTTACATTTTTTTGTCGACGCCCAGACTGCTAGCTCCGAGTTAAAGAGTGGGGTAGAGGCAAGCACGGTAGTAGACGAGCTCTCTCGGGTTTTGGTTCGCCCTCACCGACAAGGCGCCGATACTATCGAAAAAAATAAAAACTTTACCTCTGCAGAACTTGAAAAATACTTCGTAGGTCGTCCGCTCGTTGAGCGGAGAGAAGAGCAAGTTGCTGTTCAAGTAGTTGAACAGCCAACGGAGACGACATTTACGCTTGTTCGCCAACAACTTCTTGAAGAAGATACGCTCGATCTTGTCCATCAAGAGATTAATATCCAGGTTATTCCTGTTCCTCCACCACGAATTGCCAACCGCCAGCGCCAATATGAAGAGAACATCTCTAGGATTAAGCAGCGGTACCAAAAACAACAGATTCTGACTCCGGTGGCCCGAAAAGTTAAATCTCCAGCGCCACCGTTGCCGGAAGTGCCCAAAAACGAGCTTCAACCCGTCGAACGCCACCTCGAGGCAACGATTCAACAGTTATTTGGTTCTCAGCGCCAAGAGCAGCGAGTTGAACGACTGCAGAAAAAAGTACAAAAGACTGTTCGCGCCCAGCGCAAACAAGTCCGTCAAAAACGCGCTATGAAAGGACTCTCCATCCTGACCGCGTTGCTGGTTGTCATCGGAGTTGCCATAGGAAGTTTCGTGATCATGCGTGCGTCGTTGTTCCAACTCATCCTTAGCCAAGCGAGTTCAGAGAACTTGGCAGACCAAGAGGTCTGGCAAGACTGGAAGACGCAGGCACTGGTAAATGCCTTGGCCACTGAGATCCAGGCCTACCAGATGATCGGTGGCGTAGAAAGCTTGCCAGAAACAGCAGCAGTGGTGAGTGCGGTCCGGCAAATGCAAACAATTCATCAACTTCGTCAGGAACTCAAGCAGCTTGGGGAGCAGTCTGTGGCCCAAGTCCTGGGAAAACAGCCTGGAGACGTCTTTGAAACAGTCACAGCATTGGCAGCGCAGCAGCAAACGTTGTACTCATCTCTCTCGGTTATCCAGACTCAGCTCCAGTCTATTTCTACTGAGTTTTTAGCGGATAACGAGAAGGAAGCTATTGAAAAGATCCTGGGTGAAATTCAACAAACACGCCGCCAGGTAGCCACTTTTGAACAGATTCGCCAGCTGTTGCCAGCCTTTTTGGCCCAGAATGAACGGCGGAGAGTCGCCATTGTTCTGCAAGACAGTCAGGAGCTCCGCCCGTCAGGTGGAGTAGTGGGCGGAGTTTATCTACTTACTCTCGAAAAAGGAACAATCATTGACCAACAGTTTTTCACGCCGACTCAGATTGAAGGAAATAAGACCGCTGCCTTGCCTGCGCCAGCTGACTACAAAAAACTTCTGCATAAAGACAACCTCCAGATTGTCGACGTCGGCTGGGGGCCTGACTTTACGGAAACCGCCAATACCTTGAACGGACTGCTCGATCATACGCTGGGCCGGAAAGCAGACTTGATGGTGGGAGTAACGACCAACACCCTTCATGACATCATCGAGAAAACAGGACCACTCGCTCTCGACGGCACAAGAGAAACGCTTACTGAGAAAAACTTCTATGAACGTCTAGAGTCCCATCAGGAAGCCGGGTATCTGGAAACTGTGTTTGTGACGCTGATGGAGCGGGTGCTGCGGGAACCCACCCAAGCCTCACAAGCGCTGTCAGTTGTCTCAAATGAGTTACAAACAGGCCAAGCTTTTCTTGTCAGCGCTCAGTCTACCGAGAACGACGTGCTTAATAGTTTGGGGTGGGCGGGGCAGGTCTCCACTCCCCAGTGTCCCAGTCTTTTAGGAACTGAGGGTTGCCAGATTAGCACGGTATACCAGCTTGAGTCGAATATTGGCTTAAATAAGATCGGCTCCTTGATTGAGCGGAAGGTGGAACACACTATCGAGGTAGGCAAGAACCAACTCCGCCACAAACGCCTACTGACTCTGACTAACCAGGCTAGCACTAATCGTTGGCCGAGTGGCCCCTACCGGGATTATCTGCGGTTTTATCTCCCGGCGGATGCGGAGTTGGTGATGGTGAGAGTAGGGGATACGATTCTGGATCTGAAAACGTTGGAAAAAGGACAGGATAAAGGTGGACAGTTTGTGGGCTTCTTGGTAGAAGTTCCAATCAAGTCTAGTTTGAATATTTCGTTGGAGTACCGACAGCCATTTTCTTATATTGCTGGCACTGGTTTTGCCTTTTTTGACCAAAAACAGGCCGGAACACTCCCAGATGACTACACTCTCACGGTCGTGCCGCAGGATGGTCTCCAGCCGAGTGTAATCGCGCCCAAAGCCGAGATCGTCAACGGCAAGATTGTGTTCCAGCTACCACGGGAAAAGCATCAGTTCGTCGGCGTCAAGTTTCGCTGAGTCTCTGCCGTCCAAGTCGGCGGGAAGTGCGTGCTGCCCCTGCTTTAGCAGCCACTACCTCGATATGGTATACTACTCAAGCTAAATTTCGCCCTGTGATAGTCCCAAATAAGACTGGAGTTATATGGCACAAAAGATTATGTTTAACGTTCAGCCAAGAACAGTTGCTGGCAAAAAAGTCAGCCAACTTCGCCGCCAAGGCTTAGTCCCTGGCAATATCAACGGCAACATCGATAAAGCGCTCCCTATTTCTGTTGACCAGCGCAAGTTTGAACATTTGTATGACGAGGTCGGTGATACCGGTCTTTTCTACCTGACTGTGAACGGTGACAAAACCGAGCGTCCAGTTCTGGTCGACGACGTTCAGCTGGATCCTATTTCCGGAAAAGCCGTACACGTGGTGTTTCGCCAGGTCGACTTGACTGAGAAGATCACGGCCGAAGTGCCTGTAGAGCTGGTTGGTGAAGTTGAGATCAAAGATGCTCTAGTAGTTGTAGTCCACGACGTGGTTGAGGTTGAAGCGTTACCACAAGACTTGCCTGAAAAATTTGAAATTGACGTGACCAAGTTTACCCAGGTGGGTGACATGGTCGCCTATAAAGATCTTCAGTTCGACCACTCTAAAGTCAGCCTGACCGTTGAAGAGGAGCAGCTCGAAGAACCGGTCGTGATGGTCCAGGAAATCAAAGAGGAAGTTGAACCGGAGCCAGTCGCTGAGACTGCTGAGGGCGCCGAGGGTGCTGCAGCCGAAACGCCTGCTGGCGAAGGTGAGGCTCCAGCAGAAGCTCCTGCTGAAAAAGCTGCTGAGTAACTGGCCAGATATCACAAAGAAAATGGAACGCTCGTGTGAGATTACTCCGCGAGCGTTTTTTGTGCTGCTTTGACGAGTTGATGCCCCGGGACATCATGAGCCAGATCGTTCCAAAACTGTCGCTGCTGGTCGAACCTTTGCCGTGCAGCTTGCAGCTCATTTTGGGTCAGCTTGTATTGACGGTATGTTTGGTAAAGAGAGTAGCCAAAGAAAAGATTGACCAAAAGTAAGATAACCACACTCACCGGAAATGCAAATGCCTCAAATGCAATTCTGGTCCATGAAAAAACGTTTTTTAGCAGAAGCGTACTAACGAAAAAAGGCAGGAGCAGCAGTTTCATGTGAGTAAGTTTTAGAGTGTAACGGATGATTGAGTCGGCCAACTACTTAAGATCATACACTCTGCATCATCCGTAATGCTCAGCCAAGGGAGTGGCTCCTGACGAAGCTGTTGCCAAACGGCCTCAGTCACGTAGGGCATGAAAGGATGGAAGAGTTTCAAGAATGTCACTAATCCCCGAGAAAGTACTTCAGGCGAAAGTTCACCCTTTTTGGTTTGCTCAATGCATTCATCACAGAACCAATGCCAGAACTCGTTGTGAAGTGTTTCGGCAGCTAGTCCCAGCTTGTAGTCAGTGATCTGTTGAGTGACTTGGGTGGTAAGAGTACGAAGTTTGTCTAAAAACTCCTCATTATTTTTAGATTGATTTATCAACTCTTTTTCTTCTTGAACGTCGCTCTCGACTCTACTTAGCCCTTCTTTAATATACCTAGCCGCATTCCAAATCTTGTTGGTCAGATTTCGCATCGCCCGAAAGTCCGGATCACCGACTGACTTGTCTAAGCCCGGCGTGGAGCGAATCACCAGTGCCATCCGCAACGCGTCGGCTCCGTACTGTTCAATGACAGTCAATGGATTGATCACATTGCCTTTGCTCTTGCTCATTTTCTGGCCTTTTTGGTCACGAACGAGTCCATGCAAGTAAACAGTTTCAAACGGCACTTTTTGAGTCTTAAACAGGCCCATCATCAACATTCTCATCACCCAGAACGGCAGAATATCGTAGCCAGTTTCCATCACTTGGGTTGGGTAAAAGCGCTCAAAGTCTTTTTCGCTGTGTGATTGAAGGCAAGTGTATGGCCACTGCGCGGAGCTAAACCAAGTGTCAAAGGTGTCGGTTTCTTGAAGGTACTCATCGCCGGGGCTCTGCAGTGCGACGGTGTACCTGGCATTCATGGGCGGGCGTAGTTCCTGGAGGGTCTGAGAGATCTGTTCAAACGAGTAGGTTTTCAAAAGTTCACCGATTTTGCCGGAGACACGCTGGCCATTATCCGTGAAGTGAATTTCAAGATCAGGATTCTCTTTCACCGAATACCATACCGGAATCCGAATCCCCCAGACGATCTGGCGGCTGATGTTCCAGTCTTTCAGGTTTTCCAGCCAGTGTTTGAGAATCTTGTCGTGACCGGCTCCGATCACTTTGACGTCGCCGTCTTTGAGCGCATGGAGTACCTTTTCAGTCAGCGGCTGTACTTTCACGAAGAACTGGGGGAGGGGAAGCGGCTCGATCGTAGTACCACATCGATAGCAGGTCCCGATGGTGTGCAAGTACTTCTCGTCAGTCTTGACCAGCAGGCCATCTTCTTTGAGATCCTCAACCATCAACTTGCGGGCCTCGGCTACTTTTTTGCCATGGTACTTGTGGGCTCGTTCCAGGTACTTTGGATCGATCTCTTCTTTTTCAGCTTTTTCGAAAAACCAATTGAAGTCCATCCGGCCATCCAAAGTGATGATCGGGGTAACCGGCAGGTTGTAGCGCTTGCCAAGCTCAAAGTCGTGCGGATCGTGAGCAGGCGTTACCTTCATGATACCCGTGCCGAACTCGGGATCCACTTCCTCATCCGCAATCACGGTCATGGTGATCGGACCCAGTAGACCTGGAATTTCCAATGTTTTTCCCAGCCACTCTTTGTAGCGCGGGTCTTCCGGATTGACGGCCAGGGCCGTATCACGAAACTTGGTTTCCGGTCGTACTGTAGCAATCGTGAACGGGCCGTACTTGATGTAGTACAGTGGGTCGGTCTGTTCAATGTGTTTGACTTCTAGCTCGGAGAACGCAGTGCCACATTTGGTGCAGTAGTTGACCAGTCGGTAGTCGCGGTAGATTAACTCTTTTTGGTAGAGTTCAACGAACGTTTCCAGGACAATCTCCACTACTTTGGGATCCAGCATGAAAGTGAAACGGCTCCAGTCGGCACTAGCGCCCATTTTCTTCATCTGATTTTGAGCGATACCGGAGTTTTCCTGAACGTAGTCCCAGATCATTTTGTAGAGGGTTTCTCGGTCAAACTGGAAACGGGACTGATTGTTTTTCTTCAGTTTTTTCTCAAATACAAACTGAGTTTCAATGCCTGCGTGGTCGGTGCCGGGTGCCCACAACGTGTCGTCGCCTAACATACGGTGAAAACGGATCATGGCATCTTCAAGCGCCACAAACATGGCGTGACCGATATGCAGTGGGTCATTGGCATTGGGCGGTGGCATAACGATGGTGAACGTTTTGTCGGTAACAGGTAGGGCAGGGGAGTGATTGGTTTTGTAGACACGAACCCGATCTGGGTTGAAGGCATCAAACTTCTCCCAGAGCTTGCTGATTTCCTCTTCGTATTGCGTGTGAAGATAGGCTTTATCCATGCGCTGAATTATAGCTTACCTCTGGAGAGAGTTCACCAGCGCTTTGGCTTGCTCATACGTAACCACCCAGCCTGTTTGACAGACGCTTTTGTAGAACAGGTTCTTAAACATCTGTCCGTTTTCGTCATAGACTTCCGGATAACACTCATACTTGATGATGTTATCGGTGTATTGATCAATCTGATAGTTTGCCTCATCAAGGTAGGTTTGGTTGCCACTGGCCTGGAATAGGAGTGCCAGTAACTTGGCATACTCCATACCCCAGTTACTCCAAATGGCAGTCGAACCATATTGCGGGGCTCCGATCCGGACTAGAGGGTAGAGGCGCCATGGCCGCAGCTGCTGCTGGTATTTGATTCCAAAGGGACGATCGAGCTTATGGTCTTGGATGTACTTCACACAGCTCTCGTAGTATTGACGGTCACCTGTGTTGCGGGGCTCAAGAAAGCCAGTGCTCAAAACAATTAGCCAGTCAGAAGAATAGTAGTTTTGTCGGAGTGCTTCAGGCGACTGGTCTTCCAGAAAGCATCCCATCTCTGGTCTCCAAAATGCGTCAATAATTTTTTGTTTCAACGCACTCAGCTTCTGAGGATTTTCCGGAACGATTCCCAGTTTTTGTGCCAGCTGCTCAGTTTTCCAGAAAATGACGTTGTCATAAAAAGCACTCTGCCGCTTGGCAATATCTTTTGTCCCGGACAATAAAATATTTTTTTGGATAAGACCTGTTTGCAGATCGATCGTGTTTTGATAGAGCAAGTAGTGCCGCAGAAGAGTGGGGCGGTACTCTTCAAGTAGCTGCTGAGCTGCGTCATGAGTTTGGAGTGGGGGAGTCTGTTCCACACTGAACGGGTATGTTTGTTCAAGCGTCTCGGGGCTGAGCATCACATCAAGTGCATACAGCAGACTGTACAAGCTGTCTGACGGAGGAGCGTAGATGTTCATCAGCGTGACTGAGCTTTCACCGACAGGCACAATGGTAGTACTAAGCGCAGGCGCCGCTTTGAACACTTCCAGCGCGTACTTAGTGGTCTGCAGATAGATTTTTTGGCGGTTGAGCCAGTCGTCAGCGTTGAGTGCGGTGCGGGGATCGAGCAGGGTAGAGTAGAAGATGCCCAAGGACCGGATATAGAGCATGCTGAAGTGATCCCCGGAAATCAAATACGGCTCATTGGGGTCAAAGCGCAGCGCATGGATGTCAGTAATGATGTCATTAAGCGTTTCCGATTTTGCCCGCTTGGTGCCGCTGTAGACATTTCCCAGAATGTGATAGCCAGACTTTAGTTTGGCAAACACCCCGTAGTACCGACTTGTCCGCAGTCTGAGGCCACTTTCTTCGATAATGGAGAGCTGGCCATTGTCTGCCAGTTCTGTTTGAAACGGGACACGAACGAGGGTGTATCTGGCAAAAGGATTCGTGAGGTACGACAGAATGCCAATGATGATGTAGGTAACGATCAACGCTGGCAGCCACTTAGCGCTCCAACGGGGGATTTTTTTGACAACTTTCTTAGCCTGGGCAGCAACTTTTTTCATAGAGGTTGGCGACGTTTATACCCTTAAACTCCACGAAGATAGACTGCTTGCCAAGGAACGTAGTTAGACTGGTAGAGATCATCACGGATGACATTTCCGTCTTTATCTTTGACGACATTACGGAAGCTGGCGCGAATGCCAGAAGCAGCAAAGTCGATCTGCTTGACTTGACCTTTAGGAATACTTGGATCGTCAACGTAGAGTGGTGGTGGGGCAGGGCGCAGATCCCAGACTTTGTGGTCCACAATCTCCGCAGTCCGGCCGTCAGAAGTGCCGTAGAGCTCAACTGTCATATATAGCTTTTTGCTATCGGTTTGAGTGTGAATGAGGATGTAGTGACCGGTGTCATTTTTGAAACGGAGATCCACGTCACCCGCATAGACGGTGGCATCGATCCCGGGCTTGGCATTGAGCTCGTAGTAACTGACACGATAGCTGTGTGCCTTGCGTTTGGTAATGGGTAAGCCTGCATTCAACAGCGCTCGGAAAAGGGTAGTACTTACCTGACAAACGCCCCCACCGTCGCCCAGCACTGTCCGTCCGCCGGAAATAACGTAGGCAGGTTTGAAGCCAGTCGCAGCTGAGACTTCACCGAGTGCCTGGTTAAACGAAAACTCGTCGCCGGGTTTTACCAGGAAGTTGTTAATCCGGCTGGCAGTAAGCGCCACGTTCGAGATACGGTTGGGGATGGAGTGGGCGTACTGACTTTCACCAAAACCAATTCGCTCCTTGATCCCCAAATCATTCGTAGAAGCGAGTGTCTTATCGGGTTCGGTTTCTTGAACGGGCAGCTCGACGTCCTTTTCTTTTTGATCAGTCGTTTCAAACTGGTTCATGATCTCCGCCAACTGTTTTTTGAACTCGTCACCATTGAGCCCCAATCCCTTCCGCGGCGGTGAAAACTTGCTGACGACGAGTGTCTGCGGATCATACTCAAACTCGGCGTCCTGTGGCGGACGATTGACCTCTTTGGCGAGTTCTTCCACGACCGGCTGGAGATGTTCATCAGATATTCCATTAGGGAAAGCTAGAATGTTCACCAGCAGCTGATCATTCATCTCCCGGAAGACATTGTCTGCGCGAAGCGTTACTTTTTTGCCGACGTATTTTTTGGCTCGTTCTAGGGCTGGTTCGAGCTGGTCGGGATTAAGGCCAGCTGAAATGGAGGCAACTACTGCTGGTACGTGAACATCAGCTTGCTGTACGCGCTCGTGAATTTTTTGGAGTGTCTCAGCCTTATTAAGTTCACGTCCGGATGTTCCCGGCATAATCTTCAACGACCCAGGAACACCAGAAATTTTCAAAACAGCTGACGGCTGTTCTGCGGGAACATCTACCTGGGCAGCCAATACATCGATTTGCTGTTTAAGCATCTCATCATCAAGTTGGTACGGGGTGGTCAGCGCAATATCCTGTGCCCATGGACTGACAACTCTCCAGACTTGTGCCAATAACGGTTCGTTCCGTCCGGCGTTGTAGGCTTGTTCAATGGTAGTATCGTAATCGTAATGACCGCCAAGCTGGGCTGCCGAGGAGGCAACTTGGATGTTATCTACACTGAGTGTCAGTGAGAAAGATGGTGCATCGTTCTCCTTACTCAGCAGTTCATCCTTGATTTGGGTCTTTGTTTTGCCGCCAGCAGCAACACCGTCTATGTAAATACCCGGGTAAAAGCGATCACGGTACTGGGCCATCATATAGATGGTCATACTTATCGCACACAACAGAAGTAAGAACGAACTGATCAAGCATATTCGTTCAACGGAAGAAAATCGTGAGTTTGCGGCGATGCCTACGGACATAAATGAGGTTGGCAACCATCTTGCAAATGGTTATAATTTTCACATCTTTTGCCTAGTAAGACAACGGAGAGCTCAATATTAGCCGGTTATGACCGATCAAAAGCCGCCTGTCCCAGCTGCCAAACCAGTAGCTCCTCAATCTACTGCAAGTAAGCCTCCCATGCCAGCTCCAGCTCAAAAAGCTGTTCCTGTAGTTCCTCCTGTTCAACCCAAACCGCCTGGAGCTCCAGTTACTCCTCCGACTCCACCACGACCCACAACGCCACCTCCTTCTCGACCGGCAGCTCCACCTTTACCAAAGCCAAACTTTTCCGTAACAACTCCTGGTACCCAACCAGCACAACAGGCGCCAAAGCCACCTGTTGCCCAGACTCCGCCCAAACCGCCCGCTCCGCCTGCGCCCAAACCTGCCGGGACTCCACCAAGACCATCTAATCCAGGACAGCCAGCTCAGGCTCCACGACCACCAGTGGCAGCCACAGCCGCTTTTCCAGGGGGGGCGAAACCTCTCCCGGTTCCGGCTGATGTCCGCCCACCCGCCTCTACTATCCGTCAAGCTCCACGTCCGACTGGTGTTCCTCAACCTGGTGTTCCGGCGGGAATGCCGCCGGTACCGGGGGCGTTACCCGGTCAACCACCGGGCCCTCGTCCGGTTCCACCCGCCAAAGGCACTGCGCCTCTCAAACCGGCAACTGCTCCGCAGTCTGCCAGTCAGCCACCAGCTGGTCAGACCCCACCTGCGCCTAAAGCAGCGGAGTATAAAAAATCACCGCTTCGTTTCTTGCCTTTAATAGTGGGACTTTTGGTCGTCGTTGGCGTCGTGGCCTTTTTGTTCAATCGTTTCTTTGGAGCACGGACGCCTACCGCGACTCCTTCCGGTACGCAAAACCAAACTCAAACTCAGCCAGAAACAGTGATTACTTACTGGGGACTGTGGGAGCCGACCCCGGTGCTTGAAGCAGCTCTAGCAGAGTTTGAAAGCCAGAACCCCGGCGTCCGAGTGAACTATCAACAACAAACCTACCGAGACTATCGTGAGCGTCTTCAAACGGCTATCGCCAGCGGACGAGGGCCGGACGTCTTCCGCTACCATGCTTCTTGGGTACCGATGCTGCGTGCTGAGCTCGACCCTATGCCAAATACGGTTTATACGCCGGCCGAGTTTCAAACGATCTTCTTTCCGATTGTCAGCAAACAGCTGGATGTGAATGGTCGTTATGTCGGTGTCCCGCTCATGTATGAAGGTTTAGCACTGCTCTATAACCAAGAAGTATTTGATACTGCCAACGTTCAGCCACCCAAGACTTGGGCGGAGCTGCGCGACCTGGCAGTGCGTTTAACGATCCGGAATAACGATCGCATCCAGCGAGCCGGGTTAGCGATCGGAAACGCAGCTAATGTTGATAACTTTTCTGACATTCTAGGTTTGCTGATGCTGCAAAATGGCGCAGACCCAACAAACCCCACCTCTCAACAGGCGATGGAAGCCATTCAGTTCTACACGGACTTCTATACCAAGAGTCGGGTGTGGGATGAGACATTGCCCAACTCCACCGTTGCTTTTGCCCGTGGAGACGTAGCGATGATCCTAGCTCCTTCCTGGAGAATTCATGAGATCAAAAATCAAAACCCCAACATCACCATCGGCGTAGCTCCTGTCCCACAGCTGGGTGACAACAAAATTACTTGGGCGTCCTACTGGGTGGAGGGTGTTAGTGCTCAAAGCAGAAATAAAGAAGCAGCCTGGGCTCTCCTGAAGTACCTCAGCTCTCAAGAAGCTCTACAGTTGCTCCACTCAGACGCAAGCAAAGAGCGTAGCTTTGGCGAGATCTATCCGCGTGTAGACATGGCGAACTTACTGGCAGACAGTCCGTATGCAGCTGCCTATTTAGCAGATGCCCCGTATGCCCAAGACTGGTATATGAACAGCTTTACTCATGACAACGGCCTGAATGACCAAATCATTAAGTACTATCAGGATGCTCTTACTTCCAGTCTAAGTGGTTCAGTTCAGCTGGACAAGGCTATTCAGACAGTCTCACAAGGCTTGCTCCAGATCCTACGTCAGTATAATCTTGTCAGATAACCATGAACCCCACTTCCTGGAAGTTAATGGCATTGGCGCGGGCCGTGCTGGTAACTTTGGCGTACACCGATCAGTTTGAGTTTCCATTACTTGCCGATGAAGTCTATCGGCGCTGTTTATCCCTCGAGTTAGAGCGAAAATCCTTTACTAAGAAGACGGTCGATCAAACGCTTACCGAACTTGATAAACGCGGTCTGGTGGAACGAGTAACTACAGAAGGAAAGACATACTTCTGCCTCCATGGTCGATCCCGGACTGTTGAACAACGGCTACGGAAAGAAGCTGCAGCTGTGGTGAAGTATCAAGAGATTCAACAGTTTTTATCGTTTGCCCGGCGCATTCCCTGGATCCAGGCCGTTTACCTGACTGGCTCACAGGCGATGAACAGCGCGGACCCTCACAGTGATATCGACTTTATGATCATTACCCAGCCGGGCCGACTATGGCTAAGCCGTATTCTGGTCAGTTTTTTTGCGCAGCTGCATGGCAAGAGAAGATCATGGAATAGGGAAGAGCCGGGCAGCTGGTGCTTTAACTTGTGGCTGGATACTACCCACCTCGCTGTAGATGTAAGCAAACGCGACAGCTATCATGCCTACGAAGTTTTGCAAGCAAGACCACTTTGGGCAAAAAACGATGTGGATGCAGTATTTTACTCTGATAATACGTGGATAAATCAGTTTTTCTATGGAGTCCCCAAAGCGGAGAAACATCCGCTGACGCGACCGACATTTTCTGGAAACCCGCTCCTTACTTTTCTTGATTGGTTATCTTGGACATTTCAATCCTGGTATATGCGGCGTCATCAAACCACCGAAAAAGTCGGCAGAGGTTATGCGTTTTTCCATCCCCGGGATACTGGAAAAGTAATCGCTGAGGGGTGGCTGCAGTCGCTGGAACGATGCTTGTCAAAACGCCAGGCTCTAGAGATACTTCAGCCGTATGTCGGCAGCCCTTCAATTGCCACCAGTGCAACCAATTCTACCGATAGAGGTCGCGAGGCTGATTGAAGACTACCATCGCTTGGGGCGACAGGTCGTGTTTGTATCAGGGGTTTTTGACCTTCTTCACCAGGAACACATTACCTTTTTGGAGAAGGCAAAAGCTATCGGTGACGTCATCGTAGTGGCAATCGAGTCTGACGCTCGAGTCAGGCAAATTAAGGGAGAGGGAAGACCGATCAACTCTCAACAAGTTCGAAAAAAACAGCTGGAAGAGTTGGGTTTTCTCGATGTAGTGTTTGTTCTCCCCGAGAACTTTTCACAGCCAGCCCAGCATCGACAGATTATTGATGAAGTTCGTCCGGCCTTTTTGGCAGTTTCTTCGCATACTTCTCACCTCGATAAGAAAAAAGCAATTGTGGAAGAGTTTGGTGGGCAGCTCAGGATTGTTCATCAACATAATCCGGATATATCAACCACGAAATTGCTGGCAAAACCTAAAGCATGATATTCTGAGTCCAGTATTCAGGAGGGCAGATGAACAAGCAGCAACTTTTTTTGGGACTAGCAGTCGTGACTACAGCCGGGATCCTTCTTTCCGGATGCATCTCACAGTCTCCGACCACTTCTACCGAAGAACAGAATCCGGCCATGACAACGCAGAAACAGGGTGATACCACAATGAGTGGTCAGCTGATCCAGCTCGGTGAGAAGTACTATCTGCAACGTACAGGGGAATCCCAACAGGAAGTTGACAGTTATAGCGTTGACCTCGCTAGCTATGTCGGTCAAACAGTCACTATTACCGGCCAGTTCAGCGGAGATACTCTCTTTGCTGGTAAGATCGAAACGCAACAGTAGTCGCTCATGCAAGACTGGAGAAAGATGCAACAGCTAACATCTCGGAAGACACGAAATGCAGTAATTGGGAGTATCGGCGCCTTGGTGCTCTTTGCCAGCGCAGCACAGCCTGCCTTTGCGGCGGAAAACATTCTTCAACAGCTCCAACAGACTATCACTGGTCGGCTTGAACGGTTATACCTCCAACTCATTCCCGGAGAGAAACCAGGGAAACTGGTGCTTAAACAAATGGGTGAGGCAACCCAAAGCCTCAAGAGTTTTCAGGGGAGAACCACTCTCGAACTGACGGCGCTGGGTGCGCAGCAGTCGGTCGGTGAAGCCACTCTCGAACTTGCTGGTCCCACAGTGGTGGGCCAAGTCTGGAATCCAACAAGTTATTTGCAGGATTTGGCTGTCAAAGGCTCGCTCAACTACCAGGGTAAGTCGCTGCAAGCATCAGCCAATCTGCGAATGATTGATGGGGTGACCTATCTTCAGCTCAGGGAGTTACCGGAAATGAATGGGGCTGATCTTTCCAATCTCCTCAACACTTGGGTGAAGTTCAAGCCTCTTCCGGCTTCCGGGTCCGCTCAAGAGAGCGTTCCTCAGTGGAGCGCTGAGGAGCAAGAGAAGGTTCAAACAGCCTTTTACCACATGCTGGATAACTCTGAAGTAAGCACAGCCAGGGTAGAGAAGAAAGAGGGCGGAGATGTCTATGTCTTCACTGCAACACTTTCCAAACCTGCGCTGGCTGAGTACTTAATAACGTTGCGTCAAGCTGAGGCAGAGGTCGGAAGTAGCGGGCCAGATATGCTGGATCCAGCTGACCTCCAAACACAAACAGACCAAATGCTTTCAAATATCGGTGAGATTACCGCTACCTTTTGGGTAGACAAGTCTCGTTTCTATCCACGGCACTTTGAGCTGCCGCTGGAGATAAATGTCTTGCAAGCCCGGGAAAATGAAGGAGAAGGTAGTGCTGGTTTAACTCAGACTCTACCAGTCAATGACGTCGATACGTTGATGATCTTTGTCACCAGTGACATGACAAACTACAACGAGAACTATCTGATTACTACTCCGGAAAACGCTGAGGACTCCCGGGTTTTCTTCACCAAGATTATGGGTGCTTTCATGCCGGGTCTTTCCGGAATGATGCCGCCACTGGAGTCACAAACTCCGAGTAACTCGATGATGCAGCTGATCTCACCAAAGCCTGATGTCCCTCAAAATCGTTTGCCGACAGTGGGGACGACAGAGTTGCCTTCCATGTCTCCGGAGCAAAAGAAAGCGCTCGAGCAGTACGAGCAGATGTTGAAGCAGTATCCGGAGCTGTCTCAATAAAGTTCATTACTTGAGTGGCAGTATGAGCTGTACAATTAAGACATGGCTGCAGATATCTTTATCATCCAACACTACGAGTTCCCCTACCTTTATAAGTTTCCGGGTCAATCCTCAGACGAGCGGATTCTATTTGTGACGCGGGAGAGCGAGATCATCTTAATTTTTCGACAGGTGATGGTGGCGCTGGCAGCCGGTGTAATTTTTTTGGTCGGCTATGCAATTGCGCGGTCATTGGAAAATTTTGTGGGGGTAGGCTTTGGTGGTCTGATTGAGCTTTTTTTTGCGGCAGCCGCTCTTCTGTTTGGGGTAGCTGGTTTCTGGTGGGTAACAACTCTTTGGAAACGAAGCATTGCGCTGATTACCAACAAGCGCCTCACGAAGTTTATTTATACAACTCCCTGGAATCGACATAATCTCTCTTTGCCGTTGGATATGATCGTTGATACCGGTGCGTACAGCAAGGGATTTTTACAAGCATTTTTCAAGCTAGGAACCTTTACGGCCCGCTCCAGTGCAGCTAGCTCCGGAGTGGCCACTGATGATCCTCAACGCGTTAACAAGAAGTACTTCTATATTGAAAATGTGATCAATGCCGAAGACATTCACCACTATTTACATAAGGTTTTGTTTGTTTTCCGACAGGATTGGACAAAGCTAGACAACTTCAGGCCCTTCTTGCCAACCTTAAAAGGTGAAGCGCGTAAAGAGTTCATGAAGCAGTACCCGGAGTACTGGAGCTAGTTCCTCCCTAGTCAATTCGCTATCATTGACTGAATGACTTCAGTAGATTCCACAGATCATTCGATGCGAGCAGAAGCGTTTGAGTCGTTCTTCAAAAAACAAGAACGATTGATTTCAGACTATGCGCAGGTTGCCGGAATTACTTTTCAACGGGGGCCGGGGTGGGCAATTGACGCGGAAAAGGGCCAAGCATTTTATGATCCCAAACTGTTGTTAGACCGGGGATACTCGGAAACTGAAGCACTTTTTCTTACCCTTCATGAAACCGAACATTGAAGTGGGTCCCACCTATGCGGAAAAACTTGCCCAGGACTTAGCTGATATTGCTCAGGCCACTGACGCGATTGCGCTTACCAAAGTTCTTGATGGTGGAATCCGCAGCAACACACGTCCGCCTCAGGTTCATGAGGCGTATGTTAAGAGAATTGATCAGCTGGCTCGATCTGGCGATATGCCAGTTGAGGATGCACTTCATCTGCTGGATGAGTACAACAAGAACGGCGTCTATGGACCCGGAACAACAATTGACGTCAAAGACGTAGCAGCATCACTCTCACGTGACTTGCTCAATTATCGATTGACACAAGAAACAGACTTTGTAGCTCTCGAAAATTTAATTGGTGGGATTGACCAAAAACATACTTCCTCAGATACTCATAAAGCTTACTTAGACAGAATAGAGCGAATTGCCAATGGTTCCTCCACACCCAGCCAGATTGATGAGGCCCTAGCTGCTCTTGATCGCTACGCACAAAACGGTGCCTATAGCAGCTCAATGAATAATCTGCGTGATGAAGCGAAGAGTAAGGCAGATAGCCTGAGAAGACGAGTGATTTCTAAGGAAAATGATGTAAATAGAATGATTCAAGTCCTTGGGCAAATAGATAGTAAGTTAGCAGGCTCGGATATCCACAAATCCTATCTCGATCGTTTAGAGAGTCTTGGGAAAGCTGACCCAGGGGCTCTTTTTAAGGTCCTGCAAGCACTCGATGATTATGGGAATAATGGAGCATATAGCAGTTCTTATAATAATCTTCGCACAGAGGCGAGTTCTAAGGCAGCAGGCTTGCGTCAAAGAGCAATCCAGCAGGAAACTGACCTGGATCGATTAGTACAGATAGTTGGTGGGATAGACTCTAGGGTTGGGAACTCTGAGGTCCATACGGCCTATCTTAATCGTCTGGTAAGTCTGGGAAGAACTGCTTCTGGTCAAACCCTGATTAATATTCTCAATGCATTGGATAACTACGGAAGATATGGAACATATAACAGTTCCTATAATAATCTGCGCCTGGACGCCGGTACTAAGGCAAACGAGCTACGTACCCGGGCGATTCAGCTGGAATCAGATGTAGATCGTCTTTTACAGTTACTTGGGAGCATAGATACCATAACAGCCTCATCCGATGTCCATCGTATCTACATCAACAAGTTGGATGCGTTGGGCAAATCTGCGTCTCAGGGAAGTGCTACTCTAAATGCGGTAATTGCAGCTCTTGAAAACTATAGTTCGTACGGTGCCTATAAGAGTGCCTACAACGACCTTCGTTCAGAAGCTCGTACCAAAGCCCAAGAGCTCAAACGGAGGTTCGGTATTCCTTAATTACCGTGCTTGGGGTATTGCAATCTTCTGATCCTTCTCCTATAATAGCCTTCTCTGTTCGAGAAACAGACGTTCGCCGTGAGGCGAATTTTTACGCGACATTCTTTTCCGCCCAGGCGAAAGCCGGCCAAAAGAATCCCTCCGCAACACTTTTACGTTCGTACATAGACAAGTAAAGAGAGCCGTAACCTACGGGCCCTTAGCTCAGTTGGCTAGAGCGCATCATTTGCAATGATGAGGTCAAGGGTTCGAGACCCTTAGGGTCCACTCGCAGTTCCTAGTGTGGAGCTTAGAGAGTAGAGATTGGTGAGAACTAGTCTCTAACTCTCTAGTCCCCAAAGACTAGAATTTGCACCTTAAAAAGTGAAGAGATTCAAGTCAAAACGTTGAACTTAATTAATTTTTTTGTCAACGCAATTCATGACATTTCAAGCCGAAATGTTTACTTAACTACTAAATCGTAAGATTTAGAAAGTGAGAATCGCAAATCATGTAAACTCAAGCATATAGTGGATGCCTAGGCTTGTTTGGACGAAAAAGGACGCACTAGACCGCGAAAGTCGTCGGGGAGCTGCCAAGAAGCTACGATCCGGCGGTGTCCGAATGAGGTAACTCGCCATACCGAAAAGTATGGCATTCCCGTTCTTTGAACGGAGAAGGATTACCCGGGGAACTGAAATATCTAAGTACCCGGAGGAAAAGAAATCGCACGAGATTCCCTTAGTAAGCGACGAGCGAACAGGGAACAGCCCAAACCTGGATTTATCCAGGGGTTGTAGGACCTCAATATTGGACCTTTGAAGATAGCAGAACTCGGTGGAATACGAGACCACAGAACGTGACAGTCGTGTACGCGAAATTTGAGAAGGCCATAGAGGATTCCTGAGTAAGTTGGGAGACGGCAAACTCCCTTCTGAATCTGGGGTGACCACACTCCAAGGCTAAATACCAAACAAGACCGATAGTGAACGAGTACCGTGAGGGAAAGGTGAAAAGAAGGGTGGAAGACCCCGTGAAATAGTACCTGAAACTATATGCTAACAATCAGACAGAGCCCGCAAGGGTGATGTCGTGCCTATTGAAGAATGAGCCGGCGAGTGAATGCAATGTGCAAGCATAAGGTATCTCAATACCGCATGCGTAGTGAAAGCGAGCCTGAATAGGGCGCCTAGTACGTTGCATTCGACCCGAAACCGGGTGAGCTTACCATGGCCAGGGTGAAACCTCAGTAACATGGGGTGGAGGCCCGCACCGGTGTGTGCTGCAAGACGCTCGGATGAGCTGTGGTAAGGGGTAATATGCCAATCGAACCCGGAGATAGCTGGTTCTCCCCGAAATATATTTTGGTATAGGGTCACGTAAGAGTTGCGAGGGGGTAGAGCTCTGATCAGATGTCTGGGCAGCAATGTCTAGCATCCAGTTAAACTTCGAATACCTCGTTTATGTTCCGTGGCACTCAGTATCTGGGGGCTAAGCTCCAGAGGCAAAAGGGAAACATCCCAGATCTACGACTAAGGTCTCTAATATTTGTTCAGTGGAAAAAGAAGTGTTAATCCTAAGACACCTAGGAGGTCGGCTCAGAAGCAGCCATCCTTGAAAGAAAGCGTAACAGCTCACTAGCCGAGGATTAGCGCGCTGAAAATGTAACGAGGCTCAAACAAATAACCGAAGTCTAGGATTTTGTATATTTATATATGAAGTGGTAGGGGAGCGTTCTGTGTGCTGTGAAGCCGTCCCGTAAGGAGATGGTGGAGCGATCAGAAGTGCGAATGCCGGCATGAGTAGCGAAATGGGAGTGAAAATCTCCCACCCCGTATGTCCAAGGTTTCCGCACCCACGTTCGTCGTGTGCGGGTGAGGCGACCCTAAGGCGAGGCCTATTGGCGTAGCCGATGGATTACTGGTTGATATTCCAGTCCTTGGTAACATTCGTTTGACTTGGGGAGGGACGGTGATGGATACCGTGTGTGTTGATGTGAATTCAGCATCTAAGCAGTGAGACAGTCTCTATAGGCAAATCCGTAGAGGCGTTTATTCGAGCTGTGATGGGGCGGTGAGGCTTCGGCCAAGCTGCTACACGCGACTTCATTATCCTGGAAAAGCTTCGCAAGGAGAATGTTATCAAATCGTACCGATAACCGACACAGGTGGACGAGTCGAGTAGACTCAGGGGAGCGAGAGAAGGTAGTTTAAGGAACTCGGCAAAATAGCTGGGCGTAATTTCGAAAGATGCCCTTCCGTATACGAAGGTATACGGAGACAGCAAAAGACGTGGGGTTGACTGTTTACCAAAAACACAGGTCCGTGCAAACTCGAAAGAGGCGGTATACGGGCTGAAACCTGCCCAGTGCCGGAAGGTTAATTGCGAGGGTGCTAGCGCAAGTTAGTGCTTTCAATCGAAGCCCCGGTGAACGGCAGCAGTAACTATAACTGTTCTATGGTAGCGAAATTCCTTGTCGCTTAATTGGCGACCTGCACGAAAGGCTTAACAAGCCCCACACTGTCTTAAACTATTACTCGGCGAAATTGAAATGGCTGTGAAGATGCGGCCTACTGGCGGCAGGACAAAAAGACCCCATGAAGCTTTACTACAACTTGACACTGTGGTTTTTCTTGGATTTGTCTAGGATAGGTGGGAGGGTCCTCATTTAGTGTGGATCCGTCGGTGTAATACCACTCGATTCATTTAAAATCACTCACCCGATGCCAATGCAACTTGGCAGGGGACACTGTTCGGTGGGTAGTTTAACTGGGGAGGTTGCTTGCTAAAGAGTAACGCAAGCGCGCAATGGTACCCTTGGCCCGGATGGAAATCGGGCTGGACGTGCAATAGCAAAAGGGTGCTTCACTGTGAGGCCAACATGCCGAGCAGATGCGAAAGCAGGTTATAGTGATCCTCGTGCACTTTGTGGAAGGTGCCGGGCTTAACGGATAAAAGCTACTCTGGGGATAACAGAGTCATCGCGCCTAAGCGTCCCTAGCGTCGGCGCGGTTTGCTACCTCGATGTCGGCTCATCGCATCCTGGGGCTGAAGAAGGTCCCAAGGGTTAGTCTGTTCGCCTATTAAAGCGGTACGCGAGCTGGGTTCAGACCGTCGTGAGACAGGTCGGCCTCTATCCGCCGTCAGCGTTGGATTTTTGAGGAAGTTTGCCCTTAGTACGAGAGGACCGGGGTGAGGTAATCCCTGGTGTTCCTGTTGTCGCTGTCAAGCGCATTGCAGGGTAGCCACATTACTATCGGATAACCGCTGAAAGCATCTAAGCGGGAAGCCAATTCCAAGATTAGAAATCCCTATAGACTCCTGGGAGACTACCAGGTTGATAGGTGAGAGGTGTACGGCTGGCAACAGCTTAAGCTTACTCATACTAAATGTCGATTGAACAAGAATTGTGATTGCATTTCGGAAGAAATGACATAATTGAGCTTGATCTCTTCACCTTTTAGGGTGCATTTTAGGCCTTATTTCGCAAACTCTGTTACCAAGGTTTGCTCCATAAGGCCGTAAAATTAAAATATATAAATTGTGTTTGAGCTCCGCACTTTGGAGCGGACCTTCGTAAGAGAGTCCGCGGAAAAGCATGAGAGCGAAAAAGCATTTTGTTCTGGTCTCTAGAGCGAGGTGGAACCAACTCTTCCCTTCTCGAACAGAGTCTTGAAACGCCTTAGCGCTGACAATAATGCCCGGGCAACTGGGTGTGAAGATAGGTCGAGGCCAGAACAAAGTGCTTTTTTTTATGCCAATTTTCACTTCACTACACCTTGATTCTTTCCCTCATCCCAAGCAGAATAGTCCCATGTCTGAAAGCTTTGACGGTCACGCTCCTGAATCCTCCAAGAAAAAATCGCGGCTGAATAAAAAGTCCCTGCTCTCCAAGCTTTTTGTGTTGGGCTTGGTTGCCGCTCTAGCCGTGGTGGCCTACCTTTATCTGAACACCCAAAAAGAGCTTGCCCGCCTCTCGACTGCCCAAGGCCAGACGGAGTTGGCACAAAAAGAGATTAAGGAAGTTACCGAGAAACTCGGTAAGCTAACCCTGTTGCCCGACGAAGAGCCGGTGATTGCGACGGTGATGGATGCCCAGCTACTTGCCACCCAGTCGGCGTTTTATCAGAATGCCGAGAACGGTGACAAGTTGGTGGTTTATCCCAAGGCACAGAAAGCGTACATCTACAGCCCGGCCAAGAATATCATTGTCAACGCCGGCCCGCTGGTTGTGGATCAGGACCAAAACAGTCGGCCGGTTCGTTTCGAGTTACGGAATGGCTCCGGGACGCCTGGCGCTGCAGCTACTCTCAAAGACAAGCTGGAACAGCAACAACAGCTCGTTTCGGCGCTCACTGATGCCGCAAACAGCAACTACACCCAAACGCTGGTTATTCCGATCAACCCCGCTATCCAGCCTGACCAACTGACGACGTTTGCGGAGTCCTTGGGTGTAGACGCCCGGGTAGCTGCCGAGCTTCCGGCTGGGGAGGCTACCTCAGAAGCGGACATCCTGATTATTGTCGGCAGCTCTGCTTCAGATTCCCAGGCAGGGCCTCCGTCCACGCCACCCTCACAATAGGCAAACTCTCCAGGCGGACTGATCCGTTTGGTTTCCAGTTTTCCCTCAAGTTGTGGTATACTTCCCAAATCTCACAAGAAAGGGGATATTCCGCACTATGGCTAAGAAGAAAGCCGTCCAACCTGAAACAGAAGTAAACTCTCAAGTAGAGACCACTCCAACAGAAGAAGTACAAGAGCCTCAATCAGCTCCTAAAGCAACATCAACTACTGCTCCCAAAACCATGGCCGAGCTACTCGGTAATCCTGATTTTGTGATTCGTACGCCCAAAAAAGGCGAGACAGTCAGTGGCAAGATCACCGAAAAAACTCGCAAAATGTTAATGATCGACATCGGTGGCAAAACCGAGGGTCTGGTCGTTGATAAAGAGTTCGACGCAGCCCGTGACTACATCGACCAGCTCAATGTGGGCGACCAGGTCGAGGCTTACGTTCTTTCATCTGAAAACGAACGCGGACAGATTCTGCTCTCTCTGAAGAAAGCTGCCATGGACACCAAGTGGGACGAGTTCACCAAGGCCATGGAAGACGGCGAGATCGTCGAAGTGAAGGGTCTGGAAGTGAACAAAGGTGGATTGATCGTCGTTATCGACGGCATCCGCGGTTTCATTCCCACCAGCCAGTTTGGTAAAGAGTACGTCGGCAATCTCCAGAAGATGAAGAATCGCAAACTCCAAGTCAAAGTTATTGAAGTCGACAAAGAGAAGAACCGTTTGATCTTTTCTGAGAAGCATGTCTCCGAAGCAGCTGAGATGGCTCAACGTGCTCAAGCACTCACCAGCGTCAAGGTCGGCGAGACCTACGAGGGCGTTGTCTCGGGCGTCATGCCGTTTGGTTTATTCGTGACTGTCTCTGTGCCGTTGTCCGGCGAAAAAGAAGAAGTCGGCCACATTGAGGGCTTGGTTCACATCTCCGAAATGAGCTGGGAAAAAGTTAACGATCCTCACGAGCTCTACAAAGTCGGCCAACACATCAAGGTCAAAGTACTGGGTGTGGAAGAGGCTGCCGGAAAACTGAACCTATCTCTCAAACAGCTGGCTGCAGATCCTTGGATCGATATCGAGAATCGTTATCCAGTCGGCACAACTGTTACCGGGACCGTTTCCCGGATTGTCCAGTTTGGCGTCTTTGTGAAGGTGGAGCCAGGTGTGGATGGTTTGATTCATACCAGCAAGCTGAGTCCTGACCAACAGTTCCAGCCCGGTGATCAAGTCACTGTGGTAGTGGAGAGTGTTGAGCCAGCCCAGCGTCGAATGAGCCTGAGTGCAGTCTTAACCGAAGTGCCTATGGGGTACAAATAAAGGAGTCTCATGGCAAAACAACGCATGATCGTCTTAGACGATCAAATCTTGATCGACATGGACTTGCTCTTCAACGCCATTGAAGAGGCAAAAGGTGACTGGCAGAAGGTAAAGCAAGACATGCAGATGTACTTGAGTGCTGTCCAAAACATGGTCGGCGATCAAGGCGATGGTCAAGACGAGTAAACAATAACAAGAGTGTTAGCGAAAAGGTAACATGGCATACGTTATTACTTGTGGAGACGAGGGTGTCCAGATTAACCAAGGCACCAGATTAGGTGTGGTCGGGGCTGGTTTCCGAGTGCCCCATTTTTCCCAGATTGTCAAAGCGCTCAAGAAAGAGCTCGGCAAAGAGATCCGGATCGCCTCCAGTGAGGAGAATGACTGGATTAAGCAGTCACTGGACCTCAATGATTGGGATCAAGTCAATGCAATGATGGAGCAACACGTTGAGGCGTTAGCAGATCGTGAAGGCCTGCTGTACGCCGGCATGCTTCCGTTTACGGATCCACGTCAGCTCAAGCATGACATTAAAGGGCACATGGTACGGCCGCAAGGTATCCATATCGCTACCAAGATTTCGTTTACCTTAGCCGGGGGAGAGCAGAAGTACCACCTCGGTTGTTTTGTTATCTCAGCGGAATGGGTCTCAGCTGTTCCTCGTGATGTTGCCGAAGAAGCGATCCTAACCCAGGTCAAGTTCTACCGCTCTCTGGTCAAGAAGCCGCTCCAGTTTACGTTTGAGGAAAACGGCGTGCTGGATGAAAAGCTCGTGGCCAAGAACAAAGCGGTCATTGAGGATATTCTCAAGAACTACCAGCAACCCCTTTTGTAGAATGTACTTTTGAACTCCAACGTTGCTTGTAACAACCCGGAGGGACAGATTGTTCGTTAAGGTTCTAAAAGTACACTCTCCAATAACCTAAACCTGCTAAAATGGTCTAATACCTGAAGCACAACAGGGATACAGCTGCGTATATTTCTATGATTCCCTACAGCATTACCAACACCACGCTCAATCAGGTTTCCACTTTTACCAGGCTGATGGAGCGTTTTTCTTTTCTGCCGGAAGATAACGTCTGGCGGAAGAAACTGCTTGACCTGTCAATGAAAAAACAGGCATTTGCAGCGGTGGGAATTGGCCGCAATTTGATCAACACACCGGTGGCTGAGCAGAGCTTTAGTCGTAGCAAAGAGGTTTTTGATGAAGAGTCTCTGGCAGAGTATCGTCACTACAAAGCCTTGATGAAGCAGCTGGCAGCAGATCCAGACGTGCCCGTTGATCTGACCATCGACCACGTGGAGGAGCTCCACGCTGCGCTGATCGGAGAACAACGCCAAGTGGGCAGTCGTCACTTCCGCAGTACCGATGGCTATGTTGATAAAGTCATCTGGGAGCACGGCATTAAACAGATGATCACGCTGAAGGTGAAGACTCCAGTTAAAGACATTGAGCGACAGATGAACGCCTTTTTATCCTGGTTTTTCCAAGCGAGAGAGGCAGTCAACCCGATTTTGCTCGCCGCAATAGCGCACTACGTGATTGCTGAGATCCATCCTTATGCCGACGGAAACGGTCGGCTTAGTAGAGCCTTGACGCGGTTGATCATGAAGATGTGTGGCGAGAGGAACTTCCCCTTAATCGCTCCCGAGTATTACTTCTATACCAATCGAGAACGTTACTTTGATCTGCTTGGCAAAGCCGTTGAAACACTGGAGATTACCGAGTGGATTGAGTTTTATTCTAAGGGTCTGCTCGAGAGTGTCTACAGTGCTTTCCAGGATCTATTGATGCTTAGCGGAGGAAGTGTGGACCTCACACACCATCAGATTATTGAGTTAACCGATCGTGAGACGGAGCTGCTGGAAATGATGAACAGCCGCCAACAGGCCAGCGCGGCTGAGCTTGCCAACTTAATCGGAGTATCTAGACAAAATGTTAACGTTATTCTGAAAAGGCTTGTTAGTAAAGGACTCTTAGTCAGTGTGGGAGAGGGCACACATAGTCGTTATGCCTCCAAGTTGCTATCGCTCTCATACTGACCCACTTGAGTCAAACAGGGAGGCAACTTAAAATACCTTGAAAAGATCAAGAAGTGAAAGGAAAAAATGAGTGAACATGGAGAGCACGAATATAGTCCAAAGGACTACATGATGGACGGGAAGCCTAACCTCCACGAAGGAGAAGAGATGCATCAAGATCACGAACACGAGCATGGTGAGCCTCAGGAAAGAATCATCCTTACGAGAGAGATGATTGAAGAGCATATTGGTAATCCAGAGAATGTTCAGTGGGTACCTGCAGCTAGCTTGCTTGAAGAGGTGGCAGAATCTTGCGTGGATGGTAGAGAGGGGAAAGGTGTAATTTCCACTCCGGGTGGTAACGCAGGTGAGTTTGTGCTGATGATTCAAGCGGCGGAGAACGTTTCTGGGAACGCTCTCTCGGAAGTGGAAATTGCGGACTTCTTTAAGCAATACGTGGAGAAGTTCGGTAAGTTCTACATGCACTCGGATGATCATGCGGTGCACCACATTCAGCATGCTCTTGAGCATGACGAACGCTTTCACGGTATTGACCTAGCAGAGGCTATCCAAAAAGGTTTGCCAGAAAATCCGGAAATGCAGGCAGCCTTGTTAGAACAGCTCTCCACGCCTGATAATATGGGGTGTGGACATCTCAAACTGATGATTAAGGCTGCTGAAAACTACGGCGTTCGAGACGGTGTAGTTCAGGCCATGGTTCGAGCCTACTTTGTTGAACTTTGGTCTGGTAACCAGAACCTTGAGCTGCAGATGCTTCCGGGAGATCACTTAGAAGGTGCTGTAGTGAACGTTACATTTGGCAATCCAGAAGAAGAGCTGACTGACGAGAGCTTAGTGCCGACTATCGCTCCTTTAGCAAACGGGACCTCTTTCTTTGTCAATCATCCGCAAGCAACCGACTATTTGCGACGGAATATTTCCGCCCAAATTACAGGTGAAGGGCTTTTAGGCCTGACTGCGGAGAACCAAGAGGCTTATTTGGCTGAGATCAGACGCTTGGGGAATAATGGTCTAGGTGAAACTGTTAAGCGCTTGGCAAAGGATGAGCTGGGAAATGCTCTACCAATGTTTAATGTGACTTTCCCGTCCCAAGAGACGTACACAGTGAACTAAGGTTTAGTGTCTTGAAGTGAAGCCCCAGATGCGCATCTGGGGCTTTTTGCTAGTTGCTTCAAGGGAATAAAGTCCCATAGTATTTACATATAAGCCTGAGAATGCTATAGTAGACATAGCGAGACTACATCGAGGCATAACGCTGAGTAATCTGGTCTCGTTTTAACAATTCAGTTGCTGAAAGAGGTGTAACGTTGGAAAGTGAACGTAAGTTCAAGGGTCTTATCGGACGGGTTGCATGGGGTATCCCGACAGGCGACTATGACGAAGCAGAGCCGTTCTTGCATTATCTAACGGGTGTGGTGCTGATTGCACCACTTATCGCGTTAGGCATCACGGCGCTTCTGTCCCCGTTCCTGTCAATCTCCGTGTTCTGGACGGTTTTCGTCGTTCTGCTGGTCATCTGTGAAGTCCTCTGCGTCGTCGTCATCGGCAAGGCCGCGCGCCTCGCCGAGACAGAGGAGTTTGTCACCTACAAACTCCAGACGGAACGCTGGCTCAAATCACAGAAGACCGCGAAGAAGTAAGCCGATACCATCCGAGCCGTAAGGTCCACAGCAACACACGAAAGGGCTCTGTCAGTTTGGCAGGGCCCTTTTTCTTTAGTCGAAGATAATTCTGTAAGTTGAGGTGGGCAGACTTCTCAATCAATCCTCAAATTTATTATTTTCTGTAGATAAATTTAGATTAATTAAAAGCATTTTTTTAGCCTTTTGAATACATTTTTATTTTTTGACGTCTTTCTCTTTGATGGTCGAAATTGGAAGACAATCTTTGGGGAGAGTGTTACACTGCGAGCAGCTCGAAAGAAAATCGTATGGCAAAATCTTCAAGTGTTTACGTCTGCCAACAGTGTGGTGAGACCTCTCCCAAATGGATGGGGCAGTGTCCTAACTGTGGTAACTGGAACACGATGGTCGAAACCGTGGTCGAAAAGCCAAGTGGGAAGGCCGGTAGAAATGCCCTGGGAGGGCAGCAGAAGTCCCTTGACCCTCAAGCAGTTGTCCCATTTGGGAACGTTGACCAGAAAGCTCTGCCACAGGATCGGCTCTCAACCGGGATCGGGGAGTTTGATCGGGTCCTGGGAATAACAACCAGTCGGGGCAAACAGACCGGCGGAATTGTGCCGGGTGCTGTCATTTTGATCGGTGGCGAGCCGGGAATTGGTAAATCGACACTTCTTACTCAAATGGTGATAGAGATGGCAGAGCAGAGTCCTCAAATTCTGTACGTAGCCGGTGAAGAAAGCCCATCTCAAATTACTCTAAGGATCAATCGAATTTTGGGTATTGGGGATAAAAATAAAAACAACAAAAAGACAGAAGAAAAACAAAAAATTCTATCCTCCAGGCTAAAATTTCTCACCACAACTGACGTAGACCAGCTGATCACCTACATTGAACAACAAAAACCCTCAATTGTTATCGTAGATAGTATTCAATCCCTGACAACTGATGATTTGTCGGGCGCTGCGGGCTCAGTCGGACAGCTCCGGGAAGGCACTGATCGATTAACGCAAATTGCGAAAAGATTCCATATTCCTATTTTCCTAGTAGGACACGTTACTAAGGAAGGTGAGATTGCGGGCCCTAAAGTGTTAGAGCATATTGTCGATGCAGTTTTGGAGCTCAGTGGAGAAAGAACTGGCCAACTACGATTGCTTCGCGCCATAAAAAACCGATTTGGGGCAACTGATGAGGTCGGAATTTTCCAAGTAAATGACGTAGGGCTATCAGAAGTGATCAATCCCAGTCAGATTTTTTTGGGTGAGCATGATCGTCAGGCAGTTGGCTCGGCTATTGCTTGTGTCATGGAAGGAACTCGCCCTCTTCTGGTCGAGGTTCAAGCGTTGGTAGTCGATTCGCAGCTTGCCATGCCCAGGAGAGTGGGGAGGGGGGTTCAGCTTTCCCGTTTACAGGTGCTCGCTGCAGTATTACAGAAACATGCCAGGTTGCCACTAGGTTCTACGGATATTTTCGTCAATATTGCCGGTGGGTTTACGGTTCAAGAACCGGCAATAGATTTAGCACTTTGTGTGGCTATTGCCAGTTCCTACAAAAATATCTCACTTCCTGAAAAGAGCGTCTTCATCGGGGAAGTTGGGCTTCTCGGTGAAATTCGACAAGTTGGCTATGCTGATCGCCGGATCAAGGAGTGTAAACGGCTCGGGTATACATCAATCTTTACGAAGCAAAGTGCCCCAAGTGTGGCAGCACTCTTAAAACAGTTGAAGCTTTCCTAGTTGAACTTTTTCCTAAAACAGCTGGTTCCCACGTCTTTTCCACAAAGATTGTTGGGCGTTTTTAAATGGAGATAACTTTCTTTCTACCTGATTAATTTGAATAAAAATAATTCTATGGGATATATACTAAGATGACGATCAAAAAGTTATAGGTTGACTTTGAGTGACGTGGCACTTATACTAAAATTGCTTTTTCGAGAATATCTGTACTACCTTCCGGTTCCGGAAGAGGATAACGAAGAAAAAGAAAAAAACGGGGAGAAAACAAAAAAGCATTATTACCGCGGACGAACCCAAATAACAATGCTTTTTCGAGAATATCCAACCCTTAAATTGATAAGGGCGAATCTGTACTTTGAAAATAGTAGCAGTATCCGTTAAAATGTAAAATAGATCTTTCCGCATTAAAGTGTTGCGAAAAAGATCGTTGGCTGGGGGTTGGTTGGAGGTTCGGGCGAATGGGCAGGCATCCGAACTTCCAATCAGCCCCTTTTTTACTCTCCACACTTGTCCTATAACAAAAATTATAGTATAATAACTGTGTATGATTAGCCTGCATTTAGAGAAGTCTCGCGCCATTTTAGACGGCAGACTCCGGTTTGTTCGGGCTCGTTTATTGGGGCAAAAAGTACCTCGAGCCACTTGGCTAGCCCGGGCTCAGGAAGACAAGCAGCTCCTCCTGACCAAGGCGAGTGCCTTAGCCCGTAAGTACGTTCCAGCTCCCACACCTGCCCAGCAGGCTTCTAAAAAGGCTTTCTCCTTCCCGGAAGTCATCAGGAAAGAGGAAACTCCTGTCAGTTTTAAGCCTGCAGTAGCCCCACCTCAGGTTAAAGTGGTCCAGAAGGGCAGTAAGGTACGCCAGTCCGTCTTCCTTGCCTGTATGGCACTCAGCTTCATCCTCCTGGCTGTTCTCTTTGGTCCTATCTTGTACTTCCGCTTTTTCACCCACGAAGTTGTGCCAGTTCAAACCCAAGAAACCGGTACTCCCTTGGGTGGCGAGTTCACTGCTCCTACCCCGGAAGTAGAGGTCCAGAAGCCACCTCGGGACGAGAATCTTCCTGAGGGCAACTGGCTGATTATTCCTAGAATTGGCGTAAATACCGAAATTCTCGAGAGTAAGGTCCCCGAAGAGTCACTGATCAAGGGAGTCTGGCGTGTCCCAGAGTTCGGTAATCCAGGAGACCAAACAGAGCCGATGATCCTGGCTGCCCACCGATATGGCTATAACTGGTGGTGGAAAGGGGAGTACTGGAAGTATCACTCATTTTATTTACTCCCAGACCTGGAACCTGGAGACCTGGTCGAAGTTATCTCGGATAAACGCAAGTATCTCTATGAGATCTATGCTGGCGAAGAGGGAACCGAGATTACTGATTATGATGCTGATCTTATCCTGTATACCTGTAAGTTCTTAACATCGGACATCCGTCACTTCCGGTATGCGCGGCTGATTGACCCCAGTAAGTATGTCAACTACGCAACGGCCGCTGCCGAACAGTCACCCGCAACGGAGAGCGCCCAGGTAATCCAGTAATTTTCTCAAGAGAAAACCAGATTTGACATTTAGTGAAGTTCTCGAGATAATAGCCCCCGTAACAGTTTCTCCCCTTACTTTTAGTGATTAGCAAACTTTCTACATTTGCAGATATTAATTAATCAATAGTTACCCTTTTATGTTTACACAGCTCAATGCTGCCGACCCTGTCGGTCAAACCCTTGAAAAAGATAAAGTTGAAGAGAAAGCAATCAAAGACATTCCAGTCGAGCCTGTCCGGCCAAGACGGACTGCTTTTGTGGGTCGCTCTCGAGGAAACTACTCCCGAGGCTCTTCCAGTTCTTCATTAAATAAAAATAGCCAGGACGATAAAGACTTTTCTGGTGATCTTTCCAACGGCCAAGCCGGTGGCAAGGAGCAAGAAAGCTCCGCTATCGTAACTGGTTTTTTGGATACCTCACTCGATGGGCACGGCGTGCTCCGAGTCAACTTTTCGCCGTCTGAGGGAGATGCCTACATCTCGACGTCTCAGATTCGACGCCTGAAGCTTCGCCCCGGTGACGTCGTTTCCGGTCCGGCTCGGGCTCCTAAGGAGAACGAACGGTATTGGGGGCTTCTGAAGGTGGATACCGTGAATGGCCAATCCCCAGAGAAGATGATTGACAGAGTCCGTTTCCAGACCTTGACCCCTGTTTACCCCAACGAACAGATTAAGCTTGAGACCGGTGACGAACCCCTTTCTACCCGCATTATTGACATGATTGCGCCTATTGGAAAGGGACAGCGTAGTTTGATCGTTTCGCCGCCAAAAGCCGGAAAAACGACCCTTTTGATGCAGTTAGCTACTGGAATCGCCGCTAACTACCCAGATATCCACTTGATGGCCGTCTTGGTTGGGGAGCGTCCAGAAGAAGTCACTGACTTCCGTCGCCATATCGAGCGCATTACCAAGGGCAAAGGCGAGGTCGCGGCTAGTAATTTTGACGAGAGCGCTGAAGATCAGTGCCGAGTGGCCGAAATTGCTCTCGAGAGAGCGAAACGACTGGTCGAGCAGGGAAGAGACGTCGTCATTCTCCTGGACTCGATTACCCGGTTAGCACGTGCCTATAACTTGTCTATTCCTACCTCGGGAAGAACCCTGTCTGGTGGATTTGACCCGGCCGCCTTGTTCCCACCTAAGAAGTTCTTCGGTGCGGCTAGAAACTTTGAAGTAGGTGGCTCCTTGACGATTATTGGTACCTGTCTGGTCGATACTGGCTCCCGTATGGATGACCTCATTTATGAGGAGTTCAAGGGAACGGGCAACCAGGAAGTTCACCTGGATCGCCGCCTGGCGGAGCGTCGCATCTACCCGGCCATTGACGTCCAGCGGTCCGGTACTCGCCGAGATGACCTCTTAATTGATCCAATGACCTACCAATCAGTTCTGACCCTACAGCGCATGCTTGATCTGGTCGACAAAGAGCAACGCACCCAAACGATTATCGATCGCATGCGTCGAACCTCCTCGAACAAAGAGTTCCTGGCTTCCTTGAAAGAAGGGTAGTCTTATATCCTCGAGTATCGGCTGTTTTTTAGGTCTATCCGTGAGGTGCCTCTTACATTGATTTGATATACTTAAATGTTCCGGAATATGCCGAGTTTTCGTCTAGGCTTACCCACTTGGGAAAATGCCCATCGCCCCAGCCAACCGTCACCCTTCAGTCGCTTTTTTACTGAAGTACGGGAGTACTTTGGCTTTTGGTACAAGTATATCCGGCGTCGTGGCTACTACTGGTTCTCCAAGTTTGAATCAGGCAAGGACGTGCTGGTTGCCCCTCTGTATAAGCAGCGTGGCAAGTACAGCCGGCCTTTCCTGCACTTCGGTACCATTACCCTTATTTTTATGGTGATCACCTTTGGGCCGTTAATTCTGGATCAGACTCGCCGCAGCCAGGATGAGCAGCAGCAGGGAACCTCTTCTGGCGTCCTGAACACTGTCCAAGCCTATGGTGAGGACTTATCGACCATTCAGTCAGAAGAAGTCCGGGCTTTCCGTGGTGGCGAGATTCATATTCACCGTGTTCAAGAAGGAGAGACACTCTCGTCGATTGCCAAGCTTTACAACTTGGAACGGGTAGAAACGATTACCTGGGAAAACGGTTTAGACAAAAATGCGAAGCTCAAGCCAGGTCAAGAGCTGCGGATTCTGCCGGTGGACGGTATTCGTGTCAAAGTCGCCCGTGGTGAAACGATCTATACCCTAGCCAAGAAGTATGGTTTGGGAAGTGATGCAGCGGACGCCCAGAAGATTGTTAACTATCCGTTTAACGAGTTTAAAAACTCTGAGACGTTTGAGTTGGCGATTGGCCAGACACTTTTGATTCCTGATGGTATCAAGCCTGAGGATCGAGCAACTGTACCGCGAACTGCTTTCGCGCCGGTCTTAACGCCAGACGCCGGTGCAGTTAGTGCAGTCGGAACATTCATTTGGCCAGCATCTGGCCGTATTACCCAAGGTTACAGCTTCTACCACAAGGCTTTTGATATCGCCAATAATGGTGGCGGTCCGATCTTGGCTGCCGATAGTGGGACAGTAATTGCTTCCGGTTGGGACTCTTCAGGCTACGGAAACCGAATTATGATTGACCATGGAAACGGCTTCATTACGCTGTATGGCCACATGAGTCTCCTTCAGGTTAAGGTAGGACAACACGTAGCGCGCGGGAATGTGATCGGTCAGATGGGAAGTACCGGCCGCTCGACAGGTACCCATTTGCACTTTGAGGTACGCCGCGGCGGAGTTTTGGAAAATCCGGGGAACTACTTGAGGTAGGAGACTATTTAATTTTTTGAAATCTTGAGTAGCCACTGAGTTTGAGGCAAGCTACGGGCGGATCAGAATTTCAAAAAATTAAATGGCTCTCTTCTTCATTTTCTCGCGCTCCGGCTTCTTCAGCCATTTCTTGCGCAAGCGAAGCGTTGAGGGGACGACTTCCAGCAGCTCGTCATCTTCCAGAAAATCAAGGCACTGTTCCAGTGAGTAACGTACTGGTGGAGTGAGTTGGACACCCATATCTTTAGTGGCGGAGCGGACGTTGGTACTTTTCTTGACTTTGGTCACACTGACTTCCATGTCCTGGTCCCGCGAGTTGAGGCCGACAACCATCCCTTCATACACATCTTCACCAACACCTACGAAGAGCGTCCCGCGCTGTTGGGCGTTGTCCAGACCGTAGGTGGCGCTTTTGCCAGTATCTGCAGAGATCAAAACACCATTACGCAGCTGCTGATACGTTCCCCCCATCGGACGGTAGCCGAGGGAGATAGAGTTCATCTGAATTGTGCCTCGGGTGTCTGTCATCAAAACAGTCCGGGTACCAAGTAAGTTGGCTTCGCTAATTTCAAAGACAAGACGCGTCTCACCTTTGCCATTATCACGATGGTCAGTCAAAACAGCCCGACGCCGAGAGAACTCTGCGTTAACTGTCCCGACAAACTCATTCGGAATATCAACGGTCACTTCAGCATACGGTTCATGTTGCTGGCCATCAATCTGTTTATAAATGACTTGGGGTTTACTAACTTCAATTTCGTATCCTTCACGACGCATGGTTTCGATGAGTACCGCCAGGTGCAACTCACCGCGGCCAGCGACTTCAAAACCAAAAGAGTCAACTTGTTGGCTGATCCGGAGACCGAGGTTAGTTTCCTTTTCCTTCATTAAGCGCTCATGGATTTGGCGAGAAGTTAAGAACTTGCCCTCACGGCCGGCAAACGGGGAAGTGTTAGGGCCAATCGTAATCTTCAAAGTAGGTTCAGTAATTTCCGGGGAAGCAAGCGGCTCAAGGTGGTCGGGATCACAGACAGTTTGACCGATTGTCAACTCTTTAATGCCGGCGATAGAGACAATGTCACCACTCCAGACTTTCTCGACAGGAACGCGATTTAAGCCGTGAGAAGTAAAGAGTTTTTCTACGCGATAGCTGCCATAGTTGGCGTTATTCTGATCAATCACTGTGACTCGATCCCCTAGGTGAAGCTGACCACGTTTGACTCGGCCATTGCAGAGTTTCCCCAAGTAAGAGTCTGCTTCGAGAGTAGATATAAGCATCTGGAAAGGAGCTTCATCATTTCCCCGTGCAGACGGGAAAAACTCGAGAATCTTTTCAAATAAGATCGTTAAATCAGTTGGTTGGGCAATTTCCTCAGGAGTAGGCAAGTGATCCCAAGCTTTACCCTGAAGGCCAATTGAGTAGATGATCGGGAAGTCCAGATAACTTGGATCGTCGGTGTTGTTGAGGAAGAGATCCTCGATCTGGTTGATCGTGCCTGCAATATCGGCGTGTGGTTTGTCGATTTTGTTGATCAAGACCATCACCCGTAAGCCAAGTGAGATCGCTTTCTTCAAGACGAATTTAGTCTGGGGGAGTGGGCCTTCAGCAGCATCCACCAACAGAACCGCACCGTCGGCCATTCCTAGTACCCGCTCCACTTCACCGGCAAAGTCGGCGTGGCCAGGGGTATCAATAATATTGATTTTGTAATTTTGGCCACTCTTCCGAGAAAAGTAGTCAACTGAGGTGTTTTTAGCCAGGATAGTGATCCCTTTTTCCCGCTCCAGATCATTGGAGTCCAAGATCGTAGTCTGACTCATCTCTGCCTGGTTTTCCCGGAAGGTGTGAGTCTGTTTTAACATCCAGTCCACCATAGTCGTTTTGCCATGGTCGACGTGGGCAATAATTGCCACGTTACGGATATCGCTGATGTTTACGGTATTTTCAGTCATAGGAGGCTTCGATCAACGGGAATTGGTCAAGCGAGCAATTATACCAGGCTTTTTGCCGGATTTATAGACTCGGATGATGATACAATTCTCTCAAGAGAAACAAGGACTCTTTTCAGATGTTTGACCTCGTTCAACTTCGATTTCTAGCTGGCAATGGTGGCAACGGCCGCGTTTCGTTCCGCCGAGAAAAGTACATTCCCAAAGGTGGACCGGACGGCGGCAATGGTGGCCGGGGCGGAAGTATCTTTTTGCGTGCCAACAAGGGCTTAAACTCGCTTCAACATTTTGCCGGAGTAAAGGAGTTTGCGTCCCAGTCCGGTCAGGCTGGCGGCGCCCGGAACCAAATTGGCGCGGACGGTGAAGATCTCTACATCGAGGTGCCAGTCGGGACTCGAGTGTGGCTAGTAGCAGAGAATAGAATGAGTAAAATTCGTCGGACATTTCGCCCTCATGAGGGTCAAGAAGAGCCGACGATTAAACATCAACTCCTGACGCTGTCTGTCAAAGGAGGGCGACCGGATCCTTTGCCTCCTGATGAGCTCCAACCAATCAATCTGGAACGAGAAAGTGAAGAGACCATCACTCGCCTGGATAACTCCGGTGCTGGTGCGACTGCTGAACCCCAGGTTTTTCGTTCGGAGTCACTCAAAAATCGACGTCTCAAAGATATTCCCAAACTACTACTTGTTGAGCTCCTGGAGGATGGTCAAGAAGTCTTGATTGCCAAAGGTGGCGAGGGCGGACGAGGCAATACCTGGTTCAAGGGTTCCACCAACACTACTCCCATCACCGCCGAGTATGGGACTCCGGGTGAACGCAAAGAAGTCATCTTGGAGTTGCGGTTGATTGCTGATGTCGGCCTGGTAGGTTATCCCAATGCTGGCAAAAGTACCTTATTATCCGTTATCACTCGAGCCAATCCAAAGATAGCTAACTATCCGTTTACAACGTTAGAACCTAATTTGGGCGTGATGTTTAGCGAGGAAGCAGGTGGTCGGGACATTGTTCTGGCTGATATCCCTGGGATTATCGAGGGTGCTAGTCAAGGCAAAGGATTGGGGTATGAGTTTCTCCGCCACGTTCAAGCGAGCCAAGCCCTCCTTTTCGTCTTGTCGCTTGATGAACCTGTAATTTATGACGAGTCGCTCTCGGATCAAGAGAAAGCTCGGATGGTTTGGGATCAGTACCAGGTTTTACGCTCCGAGCTCAAAGAGTTTGATGAATCGCTGCCGGAACGCCCCACTGTCCTGAGCTTATCTAAATCAGAACTCTATAGTCCCGAGCTTGTTTCAGTGATCGAGAATGAGTTTAGACATCACCACAGTGAGATTCTGCCCTTTAGCTCTTTGACACGTCAGCACTTAGATACTCTCCAGCGCACACTTCGCGCTATTCTTTCCTAGAGTTTGTCATCACTTGTTTTTGGACCGTTCACAGCGACAAGCGGCTTGGTAGGTTTGTTTTGACAATGGGAGATTTTGTCAGTGATTGGAAGAAAAAGGGTGGTTGTGGAAATGTAGATGATTGACAAAAAGCTAAGTTTTTTAGTGGACGGACTTTCTTCTAGTCTGAGGTAAGAGGGGGACTAGGAAGCTGTAGAATGGTTTTCTTCGCCGCTCCCAATTTTAAACAAAAAATGATCCGCGTCCTCACGTTCTATCCTTTTTGAATTGGAGGGGTGTCCTGGAGTTCTTTTCTTCACAGTTAGTTTTTTTCTATGTATCATTTTCGGATTGTTGAAAAAGGCTGACCATTTTTGATGTCTTTAGAATTTAATTAATTCCTGAAAAAATTTGCAGAAATAATATCTGCGAAGCTCATTAGATCTGGGAAAATGCTCAACGATGACTCTAAAAGTGGGTTCAGAGAAGGCATTGGGAAAATAGGAAGTTGTGGATATTTTGTCTATTTTTCTTCACTTTGTGGAAAAAGGTGAGAAAAGGGTTTAAATTTTCTGTTAACTAGCTTTCCACCGACTCTTTTAAGCCCGAAAAATATAGATATCTAAAGATGTATTTCATCACAGAAATAAAAACCGCGTATATTGTGATTCGGCACACCTTCTCCGTGAAACGCCAGGAAAGGAGTTTTGTGACAAAGAGATTTCAAGATGTGTCTTTTCGGATTTTATTGTCGTTCTTCTTCTAAAAAAGGCTCAAAATAGCCTTTTCATGGGATTTCTCGCTTATTCGGATAGTCGTATTATGTATGGCTACTCTCAACTCGAGTAAAACTAGCAGAGATCATTGATATTTGCTAGCAAATAAAATTTGAATTTTTTGTTTATCTATCAATATAATTTTAGACAAATTACGTAAAACATTCGGAAGAGGGGGAGAAGAGCGAGAATCCTTGCCTGCACATACCAAGTAGCTAATAGAGGATCCAGAGGAGTTCTAGATGACCGATTTAGGCTGTTTTGGCACCCCTAACAGTAATGTAGGGTATCGAACGACAACCTTTTAGCTGCCCTCAAGACAGCAACCTTGACTATTTCCATGAAAAATTTTCGGGAAAAATGACAACTTGAAAGTTTTATTGGCCTGTCTCGTCGCAGAGGAGAGGCTCGAGACACCTCATCTGTTCAATTTGATATCTTTGTAGAGAATTTTTCTTCTTTTCGATAATGAATTATCCAGATTATGCGTTAATAGATCTGCAAAAATGCGGTGAAAAACCATTGAAATTTCGGAAATATTGCAATAATAATGATGTCTTTATATTTAACAAAATATAAAGCGAAAATAAATCTTTTAAATCTGGAAAATAGCGACAGACCAACTTCTTTATTGCGGGAATACTTTTCAGAAAACTAGTGATATACTTGCTCCAAATGAACCTATGTGTCGCACAGCTCAGCCTTCTTCTTCCTCTATGCTAAACGGGGATGAGGTTTGTGTGCCAAATCCCCAAACGGGGATTTTTTAGTATTCTGGAGGCAAATGAAAAAAATTTATGATCACATCCAAGTAGAAGAAAAATGGCAAAAGTTTTGGGAAGAGGAGAACTTTTTCCAACAGACAGACGTTGTCCCGGCAGGTATGGAAAAAGACTACTTGCTCTTTGCCTTTGCCTATCCCTCTGGGTCTGGATTACATGTTGGCCACGTAGAATCCAAGACTGCTTTGGATATCTTAGCCCGATTCAAACGGATGAATGGGAAGCATGTCTTCTTTCCAGTAGGATGGGATGCTTTTGGCTTGCCGGCCGAGAACTATGCTGTTAAAACAGGTGTCCCTCCGGTGGTAACTACCAAGAATGCAATTGACACTTTCCGCCGACAGATCAAGCGGCTCGGCATATCTTATGACTGGGCAAACGAGATTGCTACAAATCACCCTGGCTACTACAAGTGGACCCAGTGGCTCTTCCTGAAGATGTACCAGAAAGGACTAGCTTACCGTGGGAAGGGAATGGTCAACTGGTGCCCTCAGGACCAGACAGTGCTGGCAAATGAGCAAGTAGTTAACGGCAAGTGTGAGCGCTGCGGTACCCAAGTCATCCAGAAAGAGCTGGAACAGTGGTACTTCAAGATCACTGAGTATACGGAGGAACTCATTTCCGGATTAGATCAGGTCGACTGGCCCAAGCCAACGAAAGAGCAGCAGCTCCACTGGATTGGCAAGAAAAATGGAATAGAGATCGAGTATCCAGTTGAGGGGACTGACCAAAGCATTATCTGTTTTACGACTCGGCCAGATACAAACTTTGGAGCGACCTTTATCGTTTTGGCTCCGGAGCACCAGTTTGTCAGAGATATCCTCGATAAAAAGATTCCTTTAACTGAAGAACAAGAAAAGCATCTCCCCAAGCTAGCTCGCTACGTCCAACAAACGGCTGAGAAAACTGAGTTAGATAGACAGGCTGAGGGGAAGCGTAAAACTGGTGTTTTTACGGGCTTTTATGTGCTTAACAGACTAAATGGAAAGAAGTTGCCAGTTTGGATCTCAGACTTTGTGCTTGCCGGCTTTGGAACTGGTGCTGTGGTGGGAGTTCCGGGTCACGACCTGCGTGACTTCCAGTTTGCCAGGACTTTCGACATTCCGGTGATCCGTGTGGTGGTCGGTCCTGATAAAAACGAAGGGGAGATCACTGACGAGTCTCAAGTTCAAGAAGAGGCGGGTCACATGATTAACTCCGAGTTCCTGAACGGCTTGGAGATCCATGAAGCAACCGAAAAAATGATGGACTTTCTTGAAGACAATGGATGGGGGAAACGCACAGTCAGTTACAAGCTCCGGGACTGGCTGATCTCCCGGCAAAGATACTGGGGTGCACCGATCCCTATCGTCTATGACCCTCAAGGGAATGCTCATCCGGTAAAAGAAGAGCACTTGCCCTGGATGTTACCCACTGACGTTGACTTCAAGCCTACAGGAGAGTCGCCTCTCAAAAGCTCAAAAGAGTTCTTTGAGCGAACAGAACGACTCTATGGTAAGGGGTGGACGCCTGAATGCGATACGATGGATACCTTCGTTGACTCGAGTTGGTACTATCTGCGTTATACAGACTCCCGGAACGAGAGTGCCTTTGCCGATAAAGAAAAGATGGCTAAACTCTTGCCCGTAGACATGTACTTGATTGGGCCGGAACACATCGTTCTGCACCTGTTGTACTCCAGATTTTTCACTAAGTTCCTCCGAGATGAGGGGTATCTCACTTTTGATGAGCCATTTATGAAGATGCGTCACCAAGGCATGATCCTGGGGCCGGACGGAAAGAAGATGAGCAAGAGTAAAGGCAATGTGATCACTCCTGATGAAATTATCGAAAAGTACGGAGCTGATACCCTCCGGGTGTATGAAATGTTCATGGGCCCGCTTGAGAGTGATAAGCCTTGGGATACCGGCAGCGTCATTGGCGTCTATCGTTTTCTGCAAAGGATTTATCAGCTTTACCAAACCGGTGTGACGGAAAAAGAAGCACCGGGACTTGTTTCCGCATTACACGCCACGATCAAAAAGGTGAGTGAGGACATCCCTGAGCTGAAGTTCAATACAGCAATTGCAGCCTTAATGATCTTCATCAATCAATGGGAAGAGAGCATAAAAAAGGCGAAAGTAGGCATAAATGCAGAAAACGCGAATGCTTTTTTGAAAATCCTTGCTCCGTTCGCACCTTTTTTGAGCGAAGAAATCTATCAATCGCTTAATTCAAGTGCTAAAAACCTCAAGAAGAGTGTCCATTACGAAGAATGGCCAAAGCATGACCCGAAACAATTAATTCAAGAAAAAGTAGTTGTCGTTATTCAGGTTAACGGAAAGCTGCGGGGAGAGGTCGAGATTCCTCAGGAGGATATTAATAACCAAGAGGTGGTAATTGCAGCAGCTACATCAAGTCCACAAGTTACAAAGTGGCTGGAAGGCAAGGAGATAGTGAAAGAAATTTACGTTGCCGGAAGAGTAGTCAACTTGGTGGTGAAGTAGCGTGAAACGTTACGCTTCTTGTAAGAAACCTGGCATAGACTCGACTTTATGCCAGGTTCTTTTTTTGAGTCATTTGACTCCTTCCTTCCAGAGAGAAATATCACCAGGCTTTGTTTAGGGATAGGGATTCTGGGCGTCCTTGGTTTTGCGACAGCCCTGTTTCTGGTGTTCTTGGGAAGTAGGGAAGCTCAGTCGCTAGAACTCGAATTAAGTACTCCTCAAGCTTCTCCCATCCAGTCTATTTTGTCCTCGCCAGTAACTCTCTCTGTTCCTCAAAGCTCTCAATTCCCAGACTCGAATAGGCAAGGAAAAGTTTCCGTGAACACAGATGATCTTGAGGCCTTGATGGAGTTGCCTCTGATTGGCGAAAAAAAGGCTCAAAAGATTATTGATGGTCGTCCATACTCCTCAATTGAAGAATTCTTCCAAACGAATGGTTTTGGAGAGAAGACGAGGCAGCAACTTCAAAATCTTATAAAACTTTGAGTTTAAAATGATTGCTTCATACATATTAATAACAAATCTTTTATTGCAAGAATATAAAAATAACCAAAGTAGTCTGGTGATGAACGAATCGGGAATTAGAGAAAAAGTCGAAGTTAGAGCTGAAAAGCATGAAGTAAACACGAATCAGGCTACATCTTTCAAGACTTATCCACTACAAGTAGTCACAGCCAATAGTAGGCAGCAGGTACCAGATAGAAGAGCCGATAACAGCCTTGGGAATAGCAATAAACACCCTTCTTCTGACAAAGGGGTAATGAGTCAAAATGTATTGATTAAACAAACAAAACCTATTTTTTCACACAAGAGTGATTGGGGCTTTTTTCTCCGACCTGCTTTTTTATGTTCTGTGGAGGAAAGGAGAGGGTTTTTTCAAAGATTACTGGAACCCTATCTGATAAGCGACTCCTCCAATCTGGTGATGGGTCTAGTCTTCGGAGGAGGGCAAAACCTGGAAAAATCATTTAAAAACCAGGTTAGAATCGCAGGATTAAGCCATGTCTTGTCAGCATCAGGGTCGAATGTTTCGCTAGTTCTCTTGATTAATTCGCCCTTTATTCGTAGAAAGTTCGGGTCACTTTTCACACTACTGACAAGTATTCTTGCAGTGAGCGTATATCTCTCGATAGCAGGATGTACTGCGCCTCTTTTTAGAGCTGCAATCTCTGCTATCTTAGCCTTACTTGGTCACTCCCTCTGGAAAAGGAAGATATCCCAGGCTTGGCTCTTGGGCATCACTGGTGGAGTCATGTTATTAATTTCTGCAGATTACCTCACAGATGTTTCATTTCAGCTTTCTATGGCCGCCACTTATGGCCTTTTAGCAAGTACCAAATTGTTCCCCGATAAATCGAGAGATTATCTTGATGATTCAATCTCAGGCATAAAACATGAATGCTATCACTCGATAGTAGTGAGTGATAGTTTTTCTCGAGTACTATCTGGAATAGCTATATTCACGAACCATTTGCGAGGATGGGTTTTGGCTGCTATGCGTACAACATTAGCAGTGCAGCTTTTTACACTGCCAATTGTAATTGGCAATTTTCATCAATTGTCAATTTTAGGAATTGTCAGTAATGTAGCTATCGTTTGGGTAGTCCCATTGTTAATTGCAGTAACTCTTCTCACCATTTTTTGCAGTTTCTTTCATTTTTCGCTCTTCGCTGTGTTATTTGGTCACCTTACAAACTATCTTTCCAATTTCTTTATTTCCACGACACGGTTCTTAGGAAGCCACCAAAGTTTTTTGCTTCAGTTATCAGAATCACAAACAACTTGTCTTCTTTTGATCTATTTTGTCCTTCTTTTGGTGTATTTCGTCTGCATTTTAAGTAGACGAAAACTGAATAAGAAGGGTGAAAGGTACCTTTGTCGTTAAACAAGGCACTCTTAATAATCGGCGGGGGATGCTTATTGCTGATTTTGGTAGGGACACAACTGTTGAGTCGGTGGCCAGATAATCAGCTTCACCTCATCTTTTGTGACGTGGGACAAGGCGACGGAATCTTAGTGATCTACCGTTTTACCGAGATTCTAATCGATAGCGGACCAGATCAAACTATTACTGATTGCCTTGCCAGGCATCTTCCGCCTGGTGATAAAACACTCGAGATGGTGATCGCAACTCACCCTGATAAGGATCATATCGGTGGTTTTCCAGCCGTTTTTCGCCATTACAGAGTCTCCGATCTGTTTTTGATCGGAATCGGTAAGCCTACTCGAGATTTTTCGGAGTTCAGGCAGGCTGTACTTCAGTTGCTCTCTCGAGGAAGTAAAGTACATCTCGGGCGGGCTGGGCAGCAGTTTGCTGTTCATGGCAAGTTTCAAATGACAATCATTTCACCTCAAGTAGAGACCGGGACTCTTGAGCTCTTCACTGAGCAGAAAACCGAAGAACAGTTATCGGCCATTTACCGCCAACAGGAGGCTGAACACAAGTCCATAAATGACGAATCAATCGCTACTTTTCTTCAAGTAGGCCATTTTAGAATTCTACTCATGGCTGACATCGAGAAGCCTGGGGAGTTGGCACTCACCAGACGCCAAGTGTTAGGGAAAGTAGACATCCTAAAAGCTGGGCATCATGGCTCAAAAACAAGCACGACAGTGCCATTTTTAGCCGAGACGCAACCCGAATATGTTGTCATTAGTGCCGGGAAAAATAATAGTTACGGACATCCACATCAAGAGGTCCTGGACAGGTTGGCCATCCCTCAGACTAACATTTTTCGAACAGATCGAGACGGCGACATTGAGTGGATAAGTAACGGCACAAGTTTTCGATGGAAGACACAGCATTGAGAATGAGAAACCGCATTGGCTTTCACTCTTTTTGGGTCTTGTTTGTTAAGGAGCAGTTTATAACATTTTTACGACTCTTTTAATGCGATTGCAAGAGGCAATTTTAAGATAAGAATAATACCCAAAACTAAGATATCTCAAATGCATAAAACAGCGGTTTTAGGGGTCGTTTTAGGTGTCAAAGTGACGAAAATTTTGTGCCTAAAATGTGTTTTCTGAGTATAAAATTTTTATCTTAAAAGCAGCATTTTAATGTATGTCATTAAAATTAAGAGGGTAGTAAATGTACTCAAAAATATTTGGCTTTTTTTCGCTGTTTTAACGGGGTACAATATCTCGGCATGAACTCAGTCACTTCTCAAATCACTAAAGTCCTTCACACCAGCATCCGCAAAGTTACTCAGATAGAGAACATCAATCCGGAGCTGGAGAAACCAGCCGATTCTGACCATGGCGATTACAGCTCAAACTGTGCGATGGTCCTCTTTAAGCAGCTACCTACTGAACTGAAGGATCGTTTTCGCAACCCCCGGCAATTAGCGGAAGAAATCGTCTCGGAACTCCATCAGCAGATCTCCGAGTCAATTGTGAAGGAAGTTTCTGTAGCAGGTCCCGGTTTTATTAACTTCAGACTAAGTGACGCAGCTTTACTTAGTTATCTGCAACAAGTCGTCGGTCAGGACTGGAGTGCTCTCAAGGTTACCTCGCCAGAAGAGTCCACGGCAATCGTAGAGTACTCTTCACCTAATATTGCTAAGCCTTTTACCGTTGGACACCTTCGCTCGACCATTATTGGTGATGCAGTGGCCAACCTTCTCCAAGCAGCTGGCTGGCAGGTCTTCCGCGACAACCACCTCGGCGATTGGGGGACACAGTTCGGGAAGCAGATCTATGCCTATTTGAATATTCCCTTGGACCCTTCTGGGCAGCGCAGTAATGAAGATATCTTGAATAGCTCTTCGGCGCCGGTCAAAGAGCTGGTTCAGCTCTATGTGGAGTTTCACAAACAAGCAGAAACTCATCCGGAAATTGAGGAGGAGGCCAGAAGCTGGTTTAAGAGACTTGAAGACGGTGATCAGGAAGCACGCCGCATTTGGCAAAAATGTGTTGATTGGTCCCTTAAGGAGTTCCAGCGCATTTATCAACGACTTGGAGTCCACTTCACTGAAAACGACGGACGCGGGTATGGAGAGTCATTCTTTGAAGATAAGATGGCACCAGTGATCGCGGAACTGAAAGAGAAAAAGCTGCTCCAAGAAAGCGAAGGAGCACAGCTGGTTTTTCTAGAAGAAGAACACCTTCCACCATTGATGGTGATCAAAAAAGACGGCGCAACGCTGTACGCGACCCGGGACTTAGCTACTGACAAGTTCAGAAAAGAAAATGTCTCTCGGTACGGAAAGCACCCGGTCGTGATTAACGAAGTCGGAGCAGAGCAGTCTGAGTACTTTCAGCAGCTCTTTGCCGTGGAGTACAAACTGGGCTGGTATAAGCCTGGTCAGAGAGTCCACGTCAAACACGGTCTCTACCGTTTTCAAGATCGAAAGATGTCCACCCGGAAAGGGAACACGATCTGGTTGGAGGACGTCCTGGATGAAGCAGTCAAACGCGCCGACGGAAGCGAAGAGATTGGAATAGGTGCGCTCAAATGGAACGACTTAAAACGGAGTGCTCATCTGGATATCATTTTTAATTGGGATGAAATATTGGCTATGGATGGCAACTCCGGGCCATATATGCAGTATGCCTACGCCCGCTGTCTTTCTATCTTCCGTAAAGCAGAGCAGGGGGTGGAACAGGCAGTTGCTCAGTCATTCCCGGCTGCAGCAAATCCGGAACGGCAGCTGCTCAGAAAGTTAACTCAGTATCCCGAGGTGATTCAACGCGCCGCGCAAGAGTATGCACCTCATCACATTTGTACGTATCTCTTTAGTCTCGCCCAGGAGTTTAACAGCTTCTACCACCAGGCTCCGATTCTAAAGGCAGAGAGCGAGCCCCTCCGCCAACTTCGCCTCCAGCTTACTCAAGCTGTCGGCAATACGATCCAGCACGGGTTGCAGATTTTGGGCATCCAGACGCTTGATCGTATGTAACAAGGCGGAGCTGAGTTACAATACAGCCGTATGATTTCCTACACTAAAGACGTTTTGCCCTCAGGATTAACGATTATTCGCGTGCCGATGCCAGCAGTAGAGTCAGTGACTGTATTGGCCCTAGTCAACGTTGGTTCTCGATACGAAGAGCCTCGTCTGTGGGGCATCTCACATTTTTTGGAACACATGGTTTTCAAAGGAACGGAGCAATACCCTGATGCGCAGTCGTTGGCGGCAGCCGTTGATGCCATTGGTGCCAAATTTAACGCTTTCACCAGTAAGGAGTACACCGGCTACTACGTCAAAGCGACCAGCAAAGGGTTGGACTTGGCACTGAATGTCGTCTCAGACATGCTTCTGACACCCAAGCTGCGTCAGGAAGACATTGATCGAGAGAAGGGCGTCATCATTGAAGAGATCAACATGTATGCAGATATGCCGGCCAGTCACATCGCGACTCGTTTTGAGCAGCTCGTTTATAACGAAAAAACGCTCGGACACGACATTATCGGTACCAAAGAGACTGTCTCCGCATTTACCACGGCAGACTTCCAAAACCACCTCCACACATGGTACGGACGCCATAATATTGTACTCATTCTCTCTGGTGATGCCCAGGCAATTCAACAACCTCAGCTTCTTGAAAAAGTTGATCAACTTTTCCAAAAAGGGGATTCAAAGCAACGACTGGTCACAAACCCGGCAGAGCACTATGGAGAACAGCCGTTAACTGATCGTCAACTGTTAGTCGAACACCGAACTACTGAACAGGCCCATTTTGTGTTGGGTTTTCCGGCGCTCCGGCGGACAGATAAACGTCGGCCAGCCTTATCAGTTTTGAATGTTCTTTTAGGTGGCAACATGAGCTCGCGACTCTTTTCGGAAGTGAGAGAGAAACGAGGGCTGTGCTACTACATCCACTCTGATGTCGATTTTTACCACGATGCCGGTCTTTTTGGTGGATCAGCCGGTGTAGACCCTAAACGCGTCGAAGAAGCCGTTACAGTGACTTTGGAAGAGTTTTTTGCATTGGGTGACGGATCAAAACCGGTTACCGAATCAGAACTGCAACGCGCCAAAGACTACATCACCGGTAAGTTTGTCCTGGATCTCGAAGACAGCGAAAGCGTCGCTCAATATTTTGGAATGAAGCAGTTATTACAGGGCGAAGTAGAAACCCCGGACCAACTGCTCAAAAGATATATGGCAGTGAGCCTGGATGAAATCAACCACCTTGCCCAAGAAATCTTACTTCCGGACCATCTTCGTTTTGCAGTCATCGGACCATTTGAGGACAAGAGCAAGTTTGAAGGAGCAATCGCCCAAGCGAAGAGTAAGAAAACAAAAAAATAGTTCTCTCGCAAGAGTGAAGGAGGCAGATTATGGCAATGCAACGCAGCGCCGTTTTAGTAAAACCAGATGGACTTCAACGAGGTCTGATCGGTGAGATCATTAGCCGCTTTGAGCGCAAAGGCTTAAAACTGGTCGGCATGAAGATGACGTACTTGAGCGATGACCAACTCAGCCGCTGGTATGTGGAACACAAAGACAAACCATTTTTCAAGGATCTCAAAGCGTTCATGAAAACCCACCCGGTAGTGGCCATGGCTTGGGAGGGGATCGAAGCAATTCCGACCATTCGCAAGCTGGTAGGCAGCACTTCCGGTCGGGAAGCTGAGGGTGGTTCAATCCGGGGCGACTTCGCCATGAGTAAACAGCACAATCTGATCCATGCCTCCAGTTCCGAGGGTGATGCGGAACGCGAAATCGAGATTATCTTTGGCAAAGATGAACTGTTTAACTACGAAACCGTTTTAGACGCTGCAATTTACAGCGAAAAAGAGCGGTCAGAGTAAGCTTGGCGGAAACGATCATACTACGTCAATAAAGAAAGAGCGGCCCAGACGGTCGCTCTTTTGTTATCTCTCAAATATGTGCTCTCAGGGGGAATCGAACCCACATCGGAAGTTCCGGAAACTTCTGTTCTATCCATTGAACTATGAGAGCTGCAGATGGGAATTATAGCAGCACCAAGGCAGAGAAATTTGCTTTACCTGGTACCAGAGAGTTCTTTAAGATCAGCGATAAAGCGAAGTTTTTTGGCTTCCTGCATACCGCCTCCACCCCAACGTCGGTTTTCAAACTCAATGATGACTGCCATGATCCTGATATCTTCGATGGACCACTTGAGTGTATCCCGACCAGTGACCTTGGGTTTGAGTACCTGCTCAAACATATCTTCGTAAATCTTTATACCGTTCAGAATTTGATCGACGACGGAGTTGGCAAGATACTCGTTTTTGTCCCCTGAAAGGGTAATATTCCGGCTCGCCGCGCGTTGGATCACAAAACCTTCGGCCCAGTCCAACAGCTGAGGAAGCAGCTGTGCATACTTTTCCGACTTAAAATTAGGCAAGCGCCCGGTCCCAAAAAGACTCTCTTCAGAATCATCCTCTTTGGCGGATTGCTCCTCAGGAGCAAGCGGGTATTGGGTGAACAAAAAGCGCAGGTCAATGTGTTGCCCTTGGGCTTGCCCTTTGATCTCACTCAAAGGAGTATTCAACAACAGGAAAGCAATTCGACTAATTTTTTCGGCAGTGACCTCTATGCCTGTTTTTCGAACAGCCATGGTCAACAGAGTAGTCAGCGTTTTTTCTCCTTCTTCCTGGGTCACACACTGCTGGGCAAACGCATAGAGAGCATCTAGTTGCAGATAGGGCAGGATGTCGATAGTGTTGAAGTATCGTTCGTCCCCAGTGGCTCCGAGGTCCGAAAGGTAACTTTTGACCTCAGGATTGCGTTCGATTAACTGGTCAAGCGGATGTTGGAATGGGCGGATAGCCTCTTCGAGATCAGGGAGTGTAGAAGGCAAATTCACGCCCGCCACTTCAGACCACAACAGCCAGCGAAGCTCAAGGTCTTCATTCACCCCTTCTCTAGACAGACGCTCGAGTTCAAGCTGGATGAGTGGGTGAATCGAAAAAAGCGGAGTCTCGCCGAGTTGGGCCGCGATCTCTTCCCAAGTAAATGCCGTTACCTTACCTTCCTCCACTTGGAGAAGAGCCTTCTGAGCAAGTTGAAGGGCAATCACATACAGTCCAACTTCTTTAACCAGAGAAGGATGTCGATCCGCCGCCAGTGCCTGCAGCTGATTCTTTTCTTCAAGGATACGAGTCAACTCCAAACTGCCAGCCATGGACATCCCGAGCTGATTGAGTTCAAACAACCGACGAAACTCTTCCATGTACTCATTGGCCAGAACTCCGATTTGCTGCTGGCGAGCGCGGTGCTCTTCTAGGGCAGGAGAGTACTCACGGGCGAAACACAAAAAGTTCAATGCTTGCCAAACTGCTAGAGTGCGCAGGTGAGCGGAAAAGAGTGACTCTTGGTCTGGGCTGATCTGTTTTTCAATATTAAGATGAGTAATGATGTCTTTCAGCATAACGGCGCATTATACCAATACAGGAAATGAAGGCAGACTCTTGAAGTGATGACACAACCGTGGCCACAAGGGTGTCCCCACCAGGAATCGAACCTGGATTTAGGGTTTAGGAAACCCTCGTTCTATCCGTTGAACTATGGGAACGTCTCTTTGCCATCCAACAGTTCGTTGTTATGTCGGGGACGCCGGACTCGAACCGGCGACCTCTGCGTCCCGAACGCAGCACTCTAGCCATCTGAGCTAGTCCCCGAGAAAAGCACTCCGTAGTATATCAGCCTCATGGAAGTTACTTCAGCTCAATTGCGTATAAGTTGGGGAATTGGGTGCTCCCCAGCGAGGTTAGGGTTAAAACTCGACTTCCATCTGGCCAGGGGTAGATAAAGTTGACGTCAAATGGTCCTGAGTAGACGGCTGTCCGATTGGTGTTGTCGTACTCGATCAAGTAAATCGAGCTGCCGTCCGTAAAAAGCAAGTGCTTAGAGTCAGGGAACCACTGGATCCCCTGGCTATACAGCGAGGAGTAGTAACGGGCAAAGTTATTTGCAGTTTGGGCGGAAGTGGTGGCACTCATCCGTAGGAAGCTACTGGGGGAAGCAACCAGAGTTTTCGCAGGGGAGGCCAGGTCATCGGCCAGCAGAATTTTGCCAAACTCAGCAGCTGCCGAGCTGGTCGCAATCTCCAGATAGTCAGAACGGTTAGAGATAACATCGACTCGGAAGTTGCGATCTTCCTCACGATCATAGACATAGGTAGAGCCTGGTTGAATCGTTCGCGCTTGGGGCTGAGTGTTAGCAGCTGGTAGCGGTGGCACTAAGTTGTCGGGAATGACGGCCGTAGCAGTGGCCGTGTAGAGGATCTTCTTTTTATCCGGAGAAAGATAGACATTGGTGGCACTCTTGCTGGCAACTTCCAAGATTTCCGGAGGAAACTTGCTCAAGTACTGCCGTTCCCGGACATACAACTCGTACTCCCACTCGCTCAGGATATCCTTTTTACGAAAGCCGACGTCGGGGAGAGTCCCCAAGATACTTTTCTTGTTGAGGTCGAGTAACACCTCATGTCCATTGGTGCTGAGAATAACTTGGCTGTTATCCGGAGACCAAATGAACTGGGCATTTTCCAGGTCAAACCCACTGGCTTCTTCAGTAATCTGTCGTGGTTCGCGCTGAGAGTTAAGAAGTGATGCAGACAAATCCAAGATGTAGAGGCCATTTCTATTTTTGGCGGAGGCTGAGGCAGTGTAGTAGATCAACTTCTCACCGTCCGGTGAGGGGGAGATATTGTGCACGCCTGTGTAGGTTAATGGCGTTAAGCTCGGGACCAGCTTGAAAAGCTGGGCATTTGTCTGAACGACTAACTCCGGCTGGAGGTGGAGGTTTTTTTTCCAAGGATAGTAGCCATCTCTGCTGATCTCAACCTCGTAGTCTCCGGGTTCCATGTAGAAGGTATCATCGGTGGCTCCAATCAACTTGCCATTTACGATCACTTCAGCGCCAGTCGGGAAAGAGTTTGCCGCCAAAAGACCAGTGGAGCGCATGGGGGGTTGCTCTGGGGAAAATGAGAAACGGTATCCTTGGGCAAAACGGATCGCCACCAACGACCCTGTAATAATCAATAGGGCAGAGACGAGTGTGTAGAGAACTCGAGTATTGATCGAAAAGCGCACGAAACTATTGTATCATCTGGCGAAGGTCATGCACACTTCCTGGTTAAGCTCTCTCTCTGACTATATTGGTATTGATCTGGGCACTTCCCAGGTGCGGATTTGGGGGAAGCAGGCCGGCTTAGTGGTAGATGATGCCAGTGCCGTTGCCATAGACACCCGCAGCCAGAAAGTTTTGGCCGTTGGCCGGGAAGCAGTAGAGATGGCGGGGCGAGTAAGCAAGCAGATCCAGATTGTGAACCCGGTTTCGCCGCAAGGGATAGTCGACACAGAGATCGTCATCGCCATGTTGCAGGCGATGATGCGGAAAGTCTTCCGCTTGGGCCTTTTTTTTCGTCCAGTGATGATGGTCTCTATTCACTCCCATCTGGGAGATCCTGAACGGCAGACACTCGTCGAGTTGCTATTAAGAGTAGGGGCCAGAGAAGTGTATATCGTGGATGAAGTACTGGCCGCTGCTATCGGAACTGGAGTGCCAGTCGCAGATGCTTCCGGCAGCTTATTCCTGCATATTGGCGCCGGAGTAACCGAAGCTGGCATGATCTCCCTCGGATCGGTGGTGACGTCTAAAGTCAGCCGTTTTGCTGGTCAGACCATGACGAAAAGCGTTCAGCAGTTTCTCAAAGAGCAGTACGGTTTAGCGGTCGGTTTTAACCGAGCTGAAACCTTGAAACGCCAGCTACTGGGTTCTGGTGGAAGAGTTTCTCGACAGGTGCGGGTGGCAGGCCAGTCCGTAGATACCAAGTCTCCCACTGAAGTACTAGTAGACGTCAGCTTGCTCGTTAGTTTACTGGAGCCGGTGGTGGAAGAGTATGTGGAGTTGACTCGGCAGCTATTGGAAAAAGTACCGCCTGAGCTGGCGCAAGATGTGCTTGATAAGGGAATGCTTCTCTCAGGAGGTGGAGCAAAGTTGGTCGGGCTGTCAACGCGCTTAAGCCAAAAATTAGGTTTTCCGGTTTCCGTGGTAGATGATCCATCCAATGTGGTGATTTTGGGAATCAGCCAAATTCTGTCAAACTTACGTTTATTTACGGAAAGTATCGGCTATAGACACCGCGGATAGTAGTATTGAGGGTTAGTTATGAAAATGCATCAAAATATACATAGAGATATCAATATAGAAATTAGTAGTCTATTTAAGCTTAATATTTTTAGAGAATCAAAAGCTAAATTAATAGATCAATATATTTCTGTAATTATCAAAAATGATCAAGCGGAAAAGAGCACCCAAAAGGGTACCAGTGCTGTTTCTCCTTTTTTAATTTTCACTCCCAATCCCGAACAGATCGTGCTGTCCCATACAGACCCACATTTCCTGGCAGCTCTGCAATCAGCCGACCTGTTGGTGCCGGATGGTGCTGGGGTAGTCACTGCCAGTGTGCTTCTGGCTGCATTTGGGAAGGCGGGGTCCATTCAGGAACGTATCACGGGCATTGATTTGCTACAAACCATTTTGAAAAGTTTTCCGGCCACCAAAGTAGCTATTATTGGTGGCAGAGCTCCGCATGCAGCCTATGGAGTGGCTGATCACCTAAACATAGACTCCAAGTCGATCCCCTGGCTACCTGCTTATCGGAATGTCCAGTCACCAACTGCGGAAGAAGAGGCGGCTGTAGAACAGTTTCTAAAGTCTGAAAGGCCGGAAGTGGTCTTCGTCGCCTTTGGCGCGCCTTTTCAAGAGTATTGGTCACTTCGGCACAAAGCGCTTCTTCAAAAGTATGGAGTAAGACTAGTGTTGGTGGTGGGAGGTGCCGTAGACGTTTTGAGTGGCAGACTCAAACGAGCTCCAAAATTGGTACGACTTTTAGGGCTCGAATGGCTATTTCGCTTGTTTCAGGAACCTTGGCGGTGGAAAAGACAACTTCGTTTGGGCACCTTTATACGGTTGACCGTTAGGGAGTTACTCAGCACAGCGTAGTGACTTATTCCTCACTCATCTCTTCGTCACCAGCATTCATTCCTAGAAGCCAGAGTACTGCTTCTTTTTTGTAACGGCGATCACCCCGGGAGTTAATCCGGATTGCCGGGAGTTTCCCGCGTTTTCCCCAGCGTTTGATCGTCAAGGGAGAGACGCGGAGCAGGTCAGCCACTTCACGCACAGTCAGCAGGTCGGGGAGGTTGTTGACATCAAGCTTTTGGGCATCGTCAAAACGGCCGGTCTTGCGCTGTTGATCATCCGTGAGGGTGGTAGATGATGGAAATGAGGACGAGCGGTCCGTCATAGGACTCCTTACAAAAAGATACAACTAGCATTTACCAACTGAAAGCAGTCGAAACTGTTTCATACTCAAAGTAGCAGAGTGTAATAAAGTAGGTCAACAGGCAAAACAGAGGAATCTATTTTCCTTTGTTCCACTTCGCATGATTTATTCCTACGAAATGATGTTCAGCAAGGTAAAGAAAAGTACAATTCCGCCCTTTCCACACCAGAAACACAACAATAGCCCATAGTTTTTTTAGAAAATTTGGCAATTTTTCTAATCGCACGTCGAAGTCCTATAGCATTTCGATGCTGCGCGAAAAAAGAAAAATGGGGATAACAAAACACCGCTCCTTGCGGAGCGGTGTTCTTGCTTCAAGTGAAGAGACCAAGTTACTTGATCTCGACGACACAGCCAGCCTCTTCCAAGGTTTTCTTGGCAGCATCTGCGTCTTCTTTCTTGACGTTCTCGAGTACTGGTTTAGGAGCAGACTCGACGAAAGCTTTTGCTTCGGCTAAGCCGAGCTCTGGCTTCAGGGTGCGGACAGCTTTAATTGCACCGATTTTGTTAGCACCACCATCTTTCAAGATAACGGTGAACTCGGTTTGCTCTTCAACAGCCTCACCAGCAGCACCAGCGGCTGGCATAGCGCCTGCCATCATCATAGGAGCGGCAGCGCTGACACCGAACTCTTCTTCCAGGGCTTTAACGAGCTCTGAAACTTCGATCAGAGTTAATTCCTTAACGGAATCAACGATTTTTTGAACTTTATCTGACATAGTTTTCTTTCTGTACTCAGTCTTTTTCGAGGAAAAAGGACTCCTCCGACTGAGTTGAATCAATTATTTATTCCTTTTTCTGGGCAATCGCATTCAAAGCGTAGACTAAGTTTCGTGGACCAGCATTGAGGACATTGACCATACCGGTTGCTGGTGACTTGAGCACCATTAGCAACTTGGCGATCAGCTCGTTCTTGCTTGGTAACTTACTTAGTTCGACGACTTCATCCTCAGAGAGGACGCGATCATCCATGTACCCTTTTTTGATGGTTAACTTCTCGTTTTTCTTCTGGAAATCGAAAAGTACTTTTAACGGAGCGACCGGGTCAGTGTAGCTGAAGATCGCTGCATTCATACCATGCAGGGCGTCACTCAGCTTGCCTTTACCGACAGCTAAATCAATCAGGGTATTCTTGGCAACCACCATCTCACCACCGGCTTCTTTGATCTTAGAACGAAGCTCAACCTGTTGGTTGACACTGGTTCCGGAGAAGTCAGTAATAACGATGGACTGTGCCTTGGTTGCTTTCTCGGTCAGAGAAGCAACTAGAGTTTGATTCTTTGCGTTTGGCGTAGATCTCACCCCCGTTCCAATATCGTTTCTCCCGAAAAAAACGTTGCCGTTTCAATGTTTTATAACCAAAGGAGAAGGGTGGCGATGTCGCCGGAAACTGTGGTATCGCGATACCGCGGTATCACAGTGAGTGTCTCTCCTCGGCGTGTCTTCTAGGCGGAAGTTCGGGCTTCTGCCATGCACGCTGTCTTTGGATTCGGGAATTATAGCATATTCTCAAGAGCTTTTCTCATTTTCCTGCCACCATCACCTTGCCACCAAAAAGCCTCTCCGTAGAGAGGCTTTGAGTTCAATACATAAGACGAGTGGTTACTCGACCTCAACTTTGACGCCAGGGCTCATGCTGGAAGCGACCACCAAAGAAAGGAGCTTGCCTTTCAAGGACTTGACCAAGGTGTTGACGTTCTCGACAAGGGCGTCGGTGTCCATGGAGTTCTTGCCAATCCGGACGTGCATCAGGGGAGCTTTTTTCTCCGTCTTGATGGTCACGGTGCCTGCCTCAAGCTTTTTTTGAGCAGCTTCGGGATTAGGGGTCAATGTGCCGTTCTTGGGGTTTGGCATTAAGCCTTTTGGACCCAAGACAGGGGCAAACTTGGCGAGCTTTGGCATAAAGGAAGGATGGGCGACCAAGACATCAAAGTCGAGCTGTCCCTCAGCGATTTTTGCCAGGACTTCGTCAGAAGCAACAGCCACCCGTACTGACTTACCCGTTGAATGGGGGAGAGTCAGAGGGACACTAATGCCGGCTTCGCGGACAACTGCGTGGGCAGTGATGGTGCCGTCAAACTTTGTGTAGGACAGCTTCTTAACCAACTCAATTGCGGCTTTTGGCGCATACTTCTTGGTCTTGTCCACTTGGGCGCGGACAGCCACGTATTTGCCACTACGAACCCGACTTGCAGCTTTTTTCTTCTTCGGCTCTTCTGCAGGTGCAGTCTCAGTAGCCTCGACAGAAGCAGCTGTAGCTTCGGGATCGGCAACGATCTTGATTTCGTCAGTTGAAGAGATAACTCCGGTGTTTCGTTTAGCTCCCATAGTACTCCTTAGACAATCTCCACACCCATGCTACGAGCAGTGCCCATAACGGTGTTCATCGCCATTTCTAAATCCTTGGTGTTCAAGTCAGGCAGTTTTTCTTGTGCAATAGCTTTGACTTGCTCTTTGGTCAGCTTGCCGACGGTGTTGCTGCCGGGGGTCTTACTTCCGGATTGCAGTTTCAGCACCTGCTTGATCATGGCAGAAACTGGTGGCAACTTGAGGACAAACGTGAATGAACGGTCCTCAAAGACGGTAATCTCAGCAGGAATGATTTGACCTTTTTTGTCTTGGGTCTTGGCATTGTACTGCTTCAAGAAGTCCATCATGTTAATACCAGCTTGTCCCAGGATAGGACCAACTGGAGGTGCAGGAGTTGCAGTTCCCGCTGGTAAGTTTAGCTTTAAGACGTTAACGACTTTCTTCGCCATAGCTCTCCTTAAAGAGGGTCTTTTTTTCAAGTTATATACGTACGACGTTTGAGAGGGGATAAAACAAGACGACTGCTCGTCAAAAAGGTTGTGTTATCGCCCCGTTTCTTCTTCGTGTGGGACTTGTTAGCCCGAACAAAATCAAACGTGCTCCCTCAATATTTAGGCTCCCGAGGTGTGGAGAAACTGAATTATAGCACAACTTAGACTTTTTGAACCTGGAGGAAGTCCAGCTCGACGGGAGTCTCACGGCCAAAGATACTAACCAAGACTTCCACCTTGCCTTTACCTTCGTCGATAGACTTGACGGTACCCAAGAAGTCGTTGAAGGGTCCATCCACGATCCGGACGGCTTCGCCTTCGACGTAGTCGGCCTTGTACTGTGGAGTACCTTGCTTCATGTACTTCTGGATAGCTTGAACTTCATGCTTGGGAAGCGGGGTGGGCTTGTTACCGATACCAACAAAGCCAGTCACACCTTGAGTGGTGCGGACGGCCAGCCAAGCATCATCAGTTAACTCAAGCTTTACCAGCATGTAACCAGGGAAGATCTTTTCATTGATCGTTTTGCGTTGACCACGTTTAATCTGGATTTTCTCCTGAACAGGAATCAAAACTTCCAGGATCTGACCAGTCAGGTTAAGGGTTTGGGTACGCTGCTTCAGGGTTTCTGCAACTTTGTTCTCATGTCCTGAGTAGGTGTGAACGACATACCAGCGAGCTTTAGGGTTTTCCGCCTCAGAGATGATGACGTGATTGGGCGTGGAAACCTTCACTTCCTGAATGTCAGGAACTTGAATTGGACCGGTTGGGATGTTGTTGTTATCTGTCATATATGTTGCTTTTTCAGCCGATTAAGAAGGTCATTAATCGAGTAAAAATAAAATCTAAGAAACCAATATAAATACCGACTGCAATACTTACCGAAATAACCAACAGCGTTTTTTGGATGGTTTGCTGACGATCTGGCCAAGTGACTCGTTGGAGTTCCTGGCGAACTTCGGTCAGGTATTTTACCACTGGTAAGGTTCGGGTACCCTCAGACATTAGGCAGCTATTGTATCAGTTTCAGGGCAAATTACCAAGGTACGAACTATGGTTTGGCCCGATCTGGCGGTATTAGACAGTAGGAGGTGTCTCCGGTGGTTCCTTCGAGGGTTCTGATTGAGCCGTTGAAGAAGAAGATGGTGGGGGCGTCTGCGCAGACTGCTCTGTCCCTGGCATATTCTCCAGCACCTTTCGCTCACGGAGGCGGTCCATCATTGAAGAAGTCGGTGAAGATGGACTTGGTGGTGTAGGCGTCGGTGAAGTCGACGAAGGTACTGATGAGGGCGAGGTCGTCACTGATGGAGCTGCTGAGGACTCAGAAGCCTGTGTTTTCAGCGCATTAATCTTTTTCTGCAGATCATCCTCATATGCTGTCTTTGGTGGTTCTCTGCGAGCTTGGATAACAGTGGGAGGGCGATTGCCCGTCCGGCCAAGCACGGCAAAGATCAGTGCCAAGATGAACAAGATCAATCCGACGGCAACGGCAATAACGGGCAAGGAGATTCCTCTGGCTTGCATGTCGGCAAAGAACTTGCTTAAGAAAGATTGAGATGGATTGGTCTCCGGTCGTTGATCAAGTAAAGAAGGAGAAGCAGTCGGAGAGACTGATGACAGGGGACTACTGCTTGGTCGGACTGAGGCTGAGGCAGTGGGAGACCCGGTCGGCACTACTTTGACTTCACCTTTTTCGCCAGCGAGGCCTGTCTGGCTGCCCTTACTAATGACACCGGCCGTGGCAGCGGAGCAGCTCAAGCTACTCGGATTGGTAGCTAGGCGGCAGGCACCTTGGTAACAGCGCAGGTTAACGGCACAGTCTCGATTAGAGCTGCACTCTTTATTACAGCTCTGGACGACATTGCTGGCAATCGTACTTGAGGGAGCAGAGCAGGTGGAGCTGTCCGGATTATCCGGGCGGCGACACTGATTGAAGAAACAGGTATAGCCAGACTGACACTCAGTACTATCGGCACAGTATTGGTTACAGCTACTCAGATTACTAGCGCCACCCACACCATTATCGGCATTAAAGGTGACCAGCAGGACGTTGTTGCTCTCATTAGACTCGGCATATGCACTGCGCGAGTCTGTAGTCATCCGCAGCGTGTTGTCCGGGACAGTCGTAAAGACAGTTTCGATACTATCACTGGCTCCGTCTGCATGGTTGGCAATCAACGAGTAGGGCAAGTCATCAGTCACGTAGGAGCTACCTTGGCCGTTCACAACAAAGGCTGTTTGAACGGGAGAAGTGTCGGTGGTTGAAGATTTTTTAGCATTTTGGACACCATACTGTACCCGAATTCGGTAGGTTTCATATGGTTTCAAGTCAGCCAACGCAACTTCGGTCCGAGCTGAATCATTGGTGAAGAACTTCAGATACACTTGGTCACTTCGCAGCCAGAAATCATCCCCAGTCGGATTGGGCGTAGGGGTGGGAGTTGGTGAAGGTGACGGGGTAGGGGAAACAGAAGGGCTGGGAGATGGACTAGGACTACTGCCGGCGATGATAGTAAAGGTCACGTCCTCAGGAGTTCTGAGCTCGTCTTTTGGCGGGTTAGTATTAGCGACCGTGGCAAAGGAGTTGTCCTTATCGTAAACGAATGACATTGTGCCAGGTCCCCGAAGTGGAACTGAGAGTTTGGCAAACGTAGTCGGCGAAGTACTGGCAAATGACTGACCGAGAACTTTGGGCGTCACAATCACAGAGACGAGGTAGCCATCACTAAGCTGCTCAACTTCCTGGAAGATGGGTTGAAGGTCACCGTTAGGAATCTCGATGGTTGGAGTTTCGGCGTTGGCAGTCAATTTGGTAACGATCTGAATCCCAGTCAGCTGTACACCTTGCGAGTTGTACTTTAGTTCAATGGTGGAAGGCGCTCCTGAAGTGTAAACGGCCGAGCTGGTCAGCTGTGATGTTAAGATGACTTGTCCACCAGCGACTGAAGCAGCACTGCGTGTTTCCTGAGACTCTTGAAGCGGCTGTTGGAAATAAAACAAACTTGCCGCTCCCAACGCCACAAACAGCAAAGAAGCCGCGGACAAAATTAGCGGCACCATACTCATCTTTGGTTTCTCAACGTAGATGATGTTGTCTTTGACGACTTTTTGCATGCCCTTTTCCTTACGTACTCAAGCTCACCAGTAAGATATGGTAATCAAGTAGGTTCACCTTGCCATCGCCGTTGATATCGGCCTGTAAATCCGGCCCTGTCTGAAATAACTCATTAACCAGAATAGCATAATCTAAGAGGTTTACTCTCCCGTCTCCGTTGAGGTCAGCTGGTGATGTGCTAGGTGAGGGGGAAGGCGAAGGAGAGGGAGAGGCAGCGGGACTCGGCGATGGACTTGCTGAAGGAGATGGGCTCGGAGATGGAGAAGGATTAGCTTGGTCTAAACAAGCCTGCACTTGGGGAGTAATGGTAAAAGCACAGTTGCCGGCTGAATTTCGTTCGCAAGCCGCTTGCTGCAAGCAGGCAAACTCCGGTTTAAAGATACAGGTGGTAGATAGTTCAGAGCCGGCAGGAACACACAGCTCGCCACTACAACCGGTACGGACGCAGCCGGGTAACGGTGACGTAGAAGGGGAAGGAGAAACCGCTTGGGCAAACACTGACGGAGACAGAATTGCGCTTACAACAGCACAGAAAACGAAGGAAGCAATCAACAAAAAATGCTTTTTCATGCAACACAAAAGTTCCATAAAAGAACTCGTAAGAATCATTTTAAGCACATCGACAGAAGGAAGGGAAGAGAGAGTCTGATTTCCGGGTCCATATACCATCTTGTCAAGTTTGCATTCTGAATATCGTTAACATACAATCGGTCGCGAATCTACGTAAAAAAAGTTGGGTTTTCCCGAGGAAACTTGACCTATGTCATCTGAAAAACGTATCCGCAAAGCGGTCATTACTGACGCTGGTTTTGCTAGCCGTTATCTGCCAATTACCAAGACAATTCCAAAGGCAATGCTCCCGCTGGGAAACCGCCCGATCATGCAGTTTGTGGTAGAAGAGTGTGTAGAGGCGGGCATTGAAGAGATCATCATCGTGGCTACCCCGGAAGGCAAGCCAATCTATGAGGATTACTTTAACAACAGCGTGAACCGCATTCGCAAGCAGCTGTCCAGCCAAGGAAAAGAGGATCGCTACGAGCCAGTTCAGCACGTCCTCGACTACCCGAAGATTGTTGTCATTGAGCAAGACCCCAGCTTTCCGTATGGAAATGGTTCTCCAGTTGCTTCCGCTCAGAAGTTCTTAGAGGGCGAGGAAGCATTCTTGGTTCTCTATAGCGATGACGTGGTTTTTGGTAACCCCGGCGACGCCAAAGTAATGGTGGATTTATATAACCAAGATCCTACTGTCTCCGGAATAATCATGGCGCAGGAAGTGGATCCCAAAGTCGTTGATAAGTACGGAATCATCTCGTTCCAATCAGGAAGCGACAAACAGCTTGACAACATTATCGAAAAACCGGACCCCGCTGAGGCTCCGTCTCACTTGGCTTCCTACGGTCGCTATCTACTCAAACCCAACATCTTCAAGTTTCTCGATCCGGCCAACACCGGCAAAGATGGCGAGCTGTGGACGGTGGATGCTATCACCCAGATTGCCAAGAGCGAACGTGTCTTGGTCGAACGTACCAAGGCTCAGTGGATGACCACCGGAGATCCAGAAAACTACTTCCATGCACACCTCAAATTCGTGATCGATAACGAGAAATATGGTGCTAAAGTGAAAGAGTGGGTGGAAGAACTCAGCCGCTAGGGAAACAGTGATGTCTCTGTAGCAGGCTGCACACAGACAACGTTCCTTAATAGTCCTGCGTGAGAGGCATGTTTTCCTCGATACTTTTCCTCTTACGGGTTTATGGGTTGTTTGCTTTATCCGTGGATAAGGTAACGCCTTACCCACTTTGCCGTTGGGGGAAGGCCAACCTCACGCAGGGTTTTTAGGGAACGTTTTATGTACAGGGTCGTCAGTCTGTTGAGAAAAAAGACTCGCTGGTACTCTAAACTGGGCAGCTCATGGTAAAATCTCTGCTCGTATCTTTGCCTTTGTAGCTCAGTTGGCAGAGCGCAGTCTTGGTAAGACTGAGGTCTCGGGTTCGATTCCCGACAAAGGCTCCATATGGCAGGGTATTCCGGAGTCACAGCGGCTGGTTAATCTTGAAGCTGGTCAGATGAATAAGGAACAGCTGAGTTCTGGGCGAAGATGTTTCCTAAGTTGTCCTGGAGGAAACGATCCCATTTTGGATTGGCAGATTGAGTTTTTTCCTTTTCCCATTGTTGTCTCAATAGAGCAAATTTCTGTGCAGTATTTTCCCAGTAAGATAAGAGAACTTCGTCAATCACTTTTTCGAACTCAGGAAAATCGACACGGAGCATTTGTTGTAACTCAATGAACTTCTGCACTCTTTCAGCAATAGCGTCTGTTCCATGATTGAAAATAAGCAACCGCACCAAATACTCTGAGATATTGGATGTTTCTGTCAACTTATGCACGAGTGGAGTTTGTTCTTCCATATATTCCAGTGCAGTCCCAGGTTTCCGCTCGCTTACTTTGAGCAAGAAACTTCGATTTAGATGGGGATAAGCGAGTTGAAGTTCATTGAATGCCTGATAGATAGCTTCAACGCGATCCAGTGGTCGGTTAGCCTCGGAAATAAGAGCCCGGTAAAAAACGTGCAGCGGGAAGTTGGGGTAACGCTCAGAGAAGGTTTCGCGTTGTTTGCGAGCCAACTGCAAAAAATTTTCGGGATTTTCCGATTGATGACTGAGTGCTACTTTTAATATCCACTCTGGGAAGTCCGCAAACTCTGCCTGCAGAGTGTGCAGTTTGTTCAGGTACTCGGTCAGGAATGCTTCCGGATTTTTGGTCGAAAGCAGGGCAAACTGTATGGTAGATTTGGGAACCTCAGGATAGCGGTCTACAAGCAATGGAAGTTTTTCGGCTGCTTTTTCCAAGAGCGACTCTGTTTCACGAGGGTGCTCTCTGATTGCTTTAATAATTTGTGTTGGAGAGAACTGGGGAAATTTTGCGGAGAGCAAGTTTGCTTGCTCTTGATACCACAAAAGTACTGCCTCTGGATCATCATGTCTATACACAGTGTTCAGGATTGTGAAGCGTCCAAATTGGGGAAACTTCTCCATGTAAGAATCAGTCTTCTGAAGAGTCTGTTCAATTACGGGTACAGGATTGCGCCGGGAACGCCAGACAAGATCAAAAATAAAAGACTCTGGGAAGTCATACTTGTTGGCTAAACGGCGAAGCGTATAGGGAAGTTGGCGGAAGGTTGATGTCAGTAACTTTTGGGTTTTAGATGGCGGGTATCCATGTCGTTGTGCCTCTCGCAATGTATGCAAAAAGTCTGTTGCATGGCCTACGGCCAGATCAAAAAGCTGTGAGCCATCGGAATCCTCAAGTGGCGGGAGAATACCGTTTCTTTCTAAACGCAGGTAGAGAAGAACAAGCAGCTCTAGGCTCTCTTCAAACAGTTTTTCGCCGTCTTCGACTGTTAATTCTGCGTTGGTCAAGAGTGGGATTACCTCTTGCTCGAAAAAACTCCGGTTTATGTGGATGATTTCTTGGACAATCTGATACGCTCGTTCAGAAAGAGCGAGTACTTCTGGGGTTCTCTCACCGCGAGCATAAGTATTGGCATCTAGAATTCGTCTTTTGGCGTCATGTGTGGTGCGACCAGCTTTGAGAAGGACTTCATAATTCATGAGACTATTTTAATAGTTATAGGACTTTTAGTCAAGGTGATAAGAAAAAACTCACAAAAAACGTTGTAAAATGACGAAAGCAATAGTGAGCCTTCTTAGGGATTCGAACCCTAGACCTGCTGTTTACAAAACAGCCGCTCTAACCAGCTGAGCTAAGAAGGCAGAAAGGAAGGGTGTGCATTACTGCCTATGCACTTCCACCACCTGTATTTTACCAGGCCCTGATCAAAAGGCGAGGAAAAAAGATGTATTTCCAGCGGGTGCTTGAACTGGCTTTTTTGTTCTGTCGGGTGTTAGTCTGTTACGGTCTGATGGTTGCTTTCCTGGCGGCTCCACCCGTCATCTCACTAAATCAGCATCTGACAGACGGACTTCAGGGCTGGATAAGAAGTGATGCCCTCCTGGTACCAAGGTTGATTCCTGAGAGTGCCAGGGTGTACTCGACACAAGAAGCAGTGGAGATCATCTGGTTAGGCAAAAGTGCCAAAGACTCCTTTACACAGAATGAACAAGGCCACCTGCAGGACGTTCACCACCTCATAGCATGGGGAAGCTTTATCGTTGGTTGCGCGGTGATTGTTAGTATTCTGATTGAGAAGGAAGTTGTTCCGCAGCGCGTGGTTGTAGACGTTCGGCGAGTGATTTTGACACTAGTACTACTAACACTGCTGGCAGTTACGGGGTTTTCTTTTTTCTTTGAGCTCTTCCATCAAGTCTTCTTCCCACAGGGGAACTACTCCTTTCCTGCGGATTCGCTAATTATCCAGTGCTTTCCGCCGCTCTTCTGGATGCTGAATTTGATCTGGCTGCAACTGGGGGTCTTAGTACTTTTACGGTGGCAAGCACATCATGCAGAGAAACTTTCTATCTGATACAATTCAAGTTCGCGAAGGACGCCAGGTTACTCAAGCGGTCAACGAGGGCAGACTGTAAATCTGTTGGCTCACGCCTACGTAGGTTCGAATCCTACACCTGGCACAGGTTCCCCGAGTAGAGCCCAACCGACCCTGGATAAATCGGTACTTTTTGTGTATACTCCACCTCTTGAAATAACTCGATTTCTCAATAAAGTGAGGATTTATGGCAAAAAAGAAAAAAGGACCACGCCAAGCAGTCGGACTGAAGTGCAGTGTTTGTGGTGCGTTCGGTTATGTGACCGAGTACAACAAAAACAATGAGCTACTCAAGAAACAGGCCGATGGCAAGGGATCCTTCCCTCTCAATAAATACTGTGACGTGTGCCGCAAGCACACTCTCCATACTGTTGCCAAGAAATTGAAGTAACGTCTGTCCAGCACTGGGACGAACTAGTCAGGGCTCTGTTTTTTGACGTCTTTTTTTAGTAAAGTGTCGTGTTGTGACAACACGCGCCAAAGTTCTCAGCGTTGCAGGGGTCAGTATCGGCCTAACCTTAGTGAGCATCTGGGCTTGTCTCCGGATCAGTGAGATCTATTTTTTTGACAAGTTTTACTACACCAAGTCACCAACCTTTGGCTATATCCGCCCAGTTCCGAACCCACTGGGAAACAGCAATAACCCCCCGACAATTGAAGAGCGCATCAAGGATCTTCGGCTGATCTTTTCCGGTAAAACGCAAGAAACTCTTGCTACAGAAAAACCTTCATTGGTGGGCCGGGTACTCGGAGTGTTTGATGACCAAACTGATAGCACAGTAAAGCCGTATGTTGTCTTCTTGATCGGAGATTCATATGTCTATGGAAATGGAGTCCGGGTCTCCGAACGAATGTCGGTATTTTTGGAAAAGAAGCTTAGCTCGATCCGGCCCACCAAAGTGTATACACTCGCTCAGTCCGGTGACTCTATCGTTGATAACTACTACAAGCTCCAGGCGGCTGAGAAAGTCATTCAGCCGGACATCGCCATTATGGGAATGGTGGTGAATGACTTTATTTTGGATCAAACGGACAAGTATCCGGATGAGTTAGTCTTTTACAACCAACTCCGGGAAGAGTGCCCGCAGGAGGAGCGAAAAGTCCAGTGGACCGGTCCCCAAATGACTCCTGAAGAGGGAATGATGCTCAACTTATACCCTTCTATCAGTGAGGACTATGCCAATATCTGTTACTACGAAAGGATTCTGGAACGGATGGAAGGAAAGCCAGTGTTGTTTTACAGTTTTGATCCACTGTCTCCAGACCCTCCACCAGAATCCGAAGAGTACGCCTGGAAAGGGTGGCAGATCATGCATACCTATGCTTCCCGGGCTCAACTACACGGTTTTGGATTCACTTCACCGAATAATATTGAAAACTTTGTCTTCACCCCTCGTGCCACCATTGAGGGGCACCCCAGCGTGAAGACTCATGAGCTGTTTGCCGAGTCGTTATTTAAGGAAATTACGACTAATCCCAGATGGGGATTCATGCAAAAATAATGCGGAAATAATGCGGGAATAAAAAAAGACTACTTGAGAAGCTTCTCGGCCGAATGGACGGTTTTAACGATGCACTCGGTGCCGGTCAGGAACGACTTTTTGACTTTCAACGCCTCATACATGGCCGACTCAATCCAACTTTTGCCGTTAATCGCTTGTTGAAGCAGCGAAAGCTGAGTGACCAGTTGCTCCGGTTCCGCTGGGCGAGCAATTCCTTCTTGTTCAAAGATCTCGCGAATACGCTCTTCCCAGACACCCCATTCCGAAAGGGTCAACAAGAAACAGCCGGCTGCGACGGCGTCGTACGCCATATCACCAGAAGGTTTAGTAATGAAGCCGTCTGCCCAGGGAAAGACGTAGCGGATGAGCAGCTCGTTGGCGTCTAGGATTTGTGGGTGATAGGCAATCCGGAAACGACCCTGATGCCGCTGAATATCCGAAACAGGAATATGATTTTCTTCCGCCAGATCACGGCCCATCTTGGCAATATCTTTTTGGGTTCCGGCATAGAGGACTATTTGGTAAGGACACGGCTCGCGACGTAAATGTGGCAGAAGCTGCGTCAATACGTGGCGGATTTCATAGCTGTTAGTTCCCAGACCACCAGTGGTCACGGCGAGTTTAAGAAGGCCAGTCCGCCAAGGGTTCTTTTTCTTACGTGCGTCAATAATGCGGGGATCAATGGGCGGGCCGGTGACGACCACTCGGCGTGGGTCTACCTCAATGTGATTGAGGGCAGCCACTTCCAGGAACTCCAGCTGCGTTCTTTCATCAAAGACACAGAACATGATGTTCGAGAGCATCGCATTGGCCACATACTCGGGTCGGACATGTGGATCGGTTACTACCTGGACCACTTTGCGGCCTTGTTTGGCGAGAATGTTTCCCGCTGCGATGTGAAAGCTCAAAATAGGGCGGGTCACGTCTTCAGTTAAATAGAGGAGTGGAGGAGTAATGCTGTCTAAAATCGGTAGTTTGTTACGACCATATTGGTCGATGAAACTTTTGATCTTATGGAGAAGAGAATGCCGGGCGATCGTCTGGCCAATGAACTCAGTCATGGTGATCTTCTGCCAGTCTTCCAGAGAGACGTAGTTGGTGGGATCGACCAGCCAGGCTTTGAGCGGTTTGGGCTCTCCTTTCCAGACTTCTTCAGCCACTGCCAGCGCCATCGAGAAGTGAGCTCGGGAAAAAACTACGTCGCGAGAGGTATTGTTGTTGGGGAGTCCGTACAACCGTTTGACATCCTCACGAAATGTCCCTGCTACAGTAACAATGGGAAGATCAGTTTTGACAAAGCGTTCACGATCAAACGCGAACGTCTTCTCGAGGTTCTTATCGGGCAGGCGAATCATGGCAGAGTCATTATAGTCTGCCAGGAGCGCGACCGCTACAAAAGATCACCTTTCCTCTGGTACAATAATCATCTTGAAACCTAGGCCTGTCGTTCAGCGGTAGGACATCGGTCTCCAAAACCGAGAACGGGGGTTCGATTCCCTCCAGGCCTGCAAAAATTTCCGTATCTTACAGCTCTCCCTTTACTACTGTTTTCCCGGCCATGTGTTTGATATCCCACAAAAGGTGGAAAGATAAAAGTGCGAGGACGACACCGATTGCTACCGCACCGAGACCATCAAAGCGGAACTCTCCCAGTAGTTGATAAAGAATCAGGGCGATTAGCCCGACAAACGCTGCACTCGCACCCATTAGATCAAGAACAAATGTATTCTTTGTCATGATTAACGATGAACTGTTGAAGGCCGCAAAAAGTTGACGAAAGGATTGGCCACTTCGGAGAATTCGGCGGGCGCTCAACGTGAAGGCATACACATTTGAAATAAAGCTAATTCCCAACGCGATATAGGCGATCAAGATGTTTTCTATTGGTTCCGGGGCGAGAAATCGTTTCCAACCAAAGTAAATGGAGAGTAGAGAAGCAACGAGTAGCATCATCAGGGCAGATGCCACAGTCCATATGTAGATTTCTTGTTGAGGTCGTTTAAGTCCAATGAGTAAAAACCCAGATGCAATGAGGTCAGAACCACCTTGGGCCAACTCGGCGACCATGACGACGCTTCCTGTCAGAAGCATCACAACCAAGTTCACAATAACGTCCAAGAGATCCACAAAAAATGAAGTAAGTACAACCCGGCCAACGGTCGTCTTTTGAGGCATAAGTTTATTCATTCATTATGTCACTTTCTGAAAGATTGGGGCATCCTACGAGTTTCATACACTGCTCCTATCACTTTCCTTTTTCAGTTACTTATCTTGGACTCTATATTCAATTTTTATAGTGAGGAGGAGTATGCACTTACAGACACTCAATGATGTTTTGGAGCACTCGATTCTAGATCTCTATAGTGCGGAGATGCAGTTGGTAGATGCTTTGCCGAAGATGGCGCGGGCTGCCAGCTCGTCGAAACTCAAAGAAGGATTTGAAGAACACTTGGTGCAAACACGAGAGCATGTCACTCGTTTAGAAGAAGTTGCAGCTGAGCTTCATATCGAACTGCCGGGTCCCCGCTGTGTGGGTATGGAAGGACTTATTAAAGAAGGTGCAAAGTTAATGGAAGAGGAGTCAGGACCAGCGCTCGATGCTGCCCTAATCGCCGCTGCACAACGGGTCGAACACTACGAAATTGCTGGTTACGGAAGTGCGATTGTCTTTGCCAAGACTTTACAAGAAGATAAAGCGGCAAACACGCTCAAGAAAACCATGGGTGAAGAGGAAGCGACTGACAAAAAGTTAAGCAAACTGGCCGAATCAGACATTAATAAGGCAGCGGCAACGGAATAAGGGAGAAAGAAGCAGGGCTTAACTTGACCTGGTCTGTTTTTCCTCGAGAAAAAGATCCTATAATATTTGACTTTTGATGGCCTCCCAGATATAGCGGAATACCGAAAGCTTTTCTGTTCCGCTTTGAGGCAAGTACCTCTTTCTTTCTCTTTTCTGACAAACTTCTTTCAGTAGATACTTTTTTTCTTGCTACGTTTAATACATGGAGAGAATATCCAGCGCGGAGTTTCAGGAGCTTCTTCAGGCTGCTGATCCAGTTTCTATTTCCATTTATCTCCCGACAGAAGAAGTGGGTTTAGCTCCCAGCCAGCGCAGAGCAGAACTACAGAACTTTGAAACAGAAGTCACCAAAGAACTGGATACGGCAGAAGTTCCTGATGCTCTGAGAAGGAAAATTAGTGAGAAGTTCGCCGAGATTCGTGAGAACCCGGCCCTCTGGGAAGTAAATCAGAAAGGATTAGCTCTCTTTCTTTCACCGAACTTCAGCAAGGTCTTGCGATTACCCAGTCCAGTCCGGCGGCTCATCTCAGTCTCGCATCGTTTTCACCTTAAACCATTGATCCATCTGTTCTCACAGCCCTGCGAGTTCTATGTCCTTTTCTTGGCAAAAAAGGAAGTGTCGCTGTTCTATGGAGATTGCTATGAGTTCAAAAAGGCGACTGTCCCAGATTTACCACAAAGTGTTGAAGAGGTGACTGGGGTTGAGGTGAATGAAAGAACTCTTCAGTTTCATACCAGTCCGAGTGGTGGTGCAGGCGGCAGACCAGCTGTCTTTCACGGGTCTTCCTCCTGGAAAGATGACAAGAACAAGTACCTCGAAAAGTTCTTACAGCAAGTAGATAAAGCAGTCAGCAAGTATTTGCAGAACCACAAACAGCCACTGTTGTTATCGGGTGCCGAGCGGCTTGTGACGCTCTATCGGGAAGTGAACAGCTATCCACAGCTGCTTAAGGAGCTGTGGTTGAAACGCAATGACGACGCCAAAGCGCTCAGCGAGTTGTATGGTCAAGCGTTGGATATCATGGCTCCGTACTTTGTTGAACAGGAGAAGAAGGATGTCGAGGCAGTTCTGGCTAAAGGAAACATTGATCGTTTCTCAGTAGAGCTTGATGAGATCCTCCGCCAGGCCAGAATGGGCCGGGTGGATACACTCCTGGTCGCTGAGGGTATACGAGAGTGGGGAACATTCAATCCCGACACTCTTGCGGTGACCTACTCCTCGCAACCGACTGCCGGAACACACGACCTGCTGGATACCGCTTGTGTAGAAACAGTCGTCAATGGTGGTAAAGCCTACGTCCTTCCGCTGGAGCAGATTCCTGAGCAGAAACACGCGGCGGCCATTTTCCGCTATTAGTTCACACTCCTGTTTCTGCTGACGTAGAATATGGCCATGCAACATCAAGATCTCCCGGCCCCGGAAAAGCTTTCCCAGCACCACTGTGTACCCTGCGAGGGTGGAGTGGCTCCCTTAACTCGCGCTGAGTTCTCGGTCTACTTGCCTCAAGTCAACGAATGGCGGGTCGTTAACGATCATGAGCTTGAGCGGGAAGTAGTCTTTAAAAACTTCAAAGAGGCGATCACATTTATTAATCAGGTAGCCGAGATTGCAGAAAGTGAGGGTCATCATCCTGACCTTTTTCTGCACGACTACAAAAAGGTGAAACTCACTCTGAGCACACACGCTATCGATGGACTCTCCGTCAATGATTTTGTCCTCGCCGTGAAGATAAATGAACTGCTTACTTAGAAAATAAATAGCTAAGAGGTTCGTTTTGCCGGAACTTTGCCGCCGGCTTCGCGGGCCTCAGACAGACCAATCGCAATCGCTTGTTTACGACTCGTCACTTTCTTGCCACTGTTTCCACTCTTTAAGGTGCCTTTCTTCATTTCATGAAGAGCGCGGTGGACTTTGTGTTGGGCTTTGGGGCCATATTTTGGCATATATTTACCGCCTTTCGTTGTTTTTATATCTAGAGCTCTTGGGAAGCAGATAAAAGCTTGGTAAATGAAGGGTAAGAGTCATAAAACTATCACCATTTCCATACACAACTCTGACAAGCCCCTAGTAGCTCCTTCTGATACTGAAATAAAAGAAGAAAAGGAGTGTATGAAGTACCTCATTCTATGGATTCTCGGTGTTCCCGTCGGAGTACTGGTAGTGTTGTGGGTTATCGGTCAAGTGTTCTAAGCCTCATTTGGGAAAGCGCCGGAACTTTGTTATAGTACCCCAGAGTCTTTCTCAACTATGACGCTTCGTGTCGTTTGTCTTAATCTGTGGGGTGGCATTCTTTTTGAAGAGATGGTCACGTTCTGCCGACAACAGAATGCCGACCTTTATCTGTTTCAGGAAGTGTTTGCCAGCGACGATAGGTCACTCGACCCAAAGTATCAATCCCTCAGAATATTGCAAGAAGAACTCGGATTGGCGTACGTCCACTTCGCGCCCGCTTTTATCGAGAACGAACAGGGGAAGAAGATTCCTCAAGGGAATGCAATTCTGAGTCGTTTCCCGATTCATGAAGTTTCGACACTTTTTTACGATGTTGCGTTTGGTGAGCGGGTGAATGAATGGTCGCAGTTTCACCTGACCCCCCGGAATCTCCAGCACGTGCTCCTGACGATAGAGGGAAGGCAGCTCCATGTGCTAAATACGCAAGGAATTTGGGGTGAAGACGGTGAAGATAGTGAACGACGTCTTGCCATGATAGAAAAGATCCTGGCAGAAGTCCGCTCCGTGGGGGAAGAGCCACTGCTATTGGCTGGCGACTTCAACGTCCGTGATACCACACACGCGATTGCGCTGTTAAACAAACATTTGCAGAACGTCTTCAAAGGGGAGTTGACTACTAGTTTCAATATCAAACAAAAGGATCTGAAGAAGTTTCCAGGTTTTGCTGTAGCCGTGGTGGACATGATGTTTGTTTCGCCAAACATCCGAGTGCTCTCTCATGAGTGTCCTCAGGTAGACGTTTCTGATCACTTGCCGCTGCTCGCAACCCTCGAGTGGTAAGTATATTCTGCACTTAGGGGTTTTGTTCACCTGCGATGTTTTGTTATAGTAGTAGCAGAATACTGTGAAATTGAGCAAATTGAGTACATCCACAGCTACACAAAAGACCCTCAAACTCCCCAACCGAGAAGTCCGTCTCTCGGTCAGTGATAACCCCTTCCTCAACCAGATCGTCGAGATCGTCAACCAAAATAAAGAAGTTCAGACCTTGTGGAAAATCGTCAACGTTCATGCAGTCAAGCGTTTGGCGATGACTGATCACGGCCCGATTCACTTTCAGATTGTTTCTCAAAATGCACTGCGCTTACTACGCCTGTTTGAACTTTCAGATATCAAGCCATCGATTGTGACTGATTTTAAGCTTAGCCAGGATCATGCAGAGGTCGTTGTCTTTTTAGCAAGCCTCTTCCACGATATTGGCATGTCGGTCCACCGCAAGGGCCATGAGGAGTTTAGCGTTCTACTCAGCAATCGGTTGCTTCACGAAGTGCTCAACTTTTTACCTATCGAAGAAAGAACAATCCTGATCTCGGAGGTACTCCATGCCATTATCAGCCATCGTCGTGACGGACAACCCTTAACCATTGAGGCTGGCATTGTCCGAGTTGCTGATGCGCTGGATATGACTAAAGGAAGAACGCGTTTACCATACTCTGCAGACAAGCTCGATACTCACTCAGTCTCAGCGCTAGCCATTGACGAGATCGAGATCAAACCGGGCAGGATCGCGCCGGTGGAAGTTTTAATTGTAATGAACCACACAGCAGGAATCTTCCAAGTTGACGACCTGCTTAAAGAAAAAGTTAAAGGGTCAGGTATCGAACAGTACCTGGATATCAGGGTCTACATGGACAAAGGTGAAGGTAGACAGCTGTTCAAGGATTTTTACAAGCGAAGCAAGATTAAGCGGTTAAAGTAGCTCGCGCTCCATTTTATCGACTACTGCTTTGAGCAACATCTCGGCCACTGGCACGACTGGTCCTTCGTCCGGCTGTTCAAATCGCCAGAGTGCAGGTGCACTGTTCACCTCCAAAACAAACGGCCTCTCCCACTCATCAATCTTAAAGTCGACAGCAGCGAATCCTAGTCCGAGCACTTTTGTCACCAAAAGGGCGTAATCTACCAACTGAGGATCCCAGCGCAGTGGAAAGTAGGAGAGACGACGAGAGTCATCGGGAGCATAAAGTTCACCGTCGAACAGTTTCTGCTGGACAGCGATCACTTGGTTCTGGAGTACTAAGTAACGAAACTCAGGACCGGCGATGTACTTTTCCAGGATCAAGGAAGACAAGTCAAGCTGCCTGAGTTCTTCTCTAGTCTTAATTAACTGGACACCCTCGGTGCGTTGACCCATGGTCGGTTTGGCGACAAGAGGGTGGTGTTCCTCAAAAAAAGCTTCTGCCTCTTCGAGGTTTGGCGGGGTGAGGTAGGGGATATTGGGAAGACCATGACGTTCGAGAATGACGCGGGTGGCGCTCTTATTAGCAGAAAGGTATGCCGAAATTTGAGTATTTACGACTGTTTTACTCATACAAATATACTTTTCGACACCGTTGACTGTAATGCTAATAAGCCCCCAGTCAGTCAGCCATCTTGGGTGTAGATTGAGCTTCTGGGCAGCCTGGAAAAGAACTTGGCTAGACTTCTCTAGTGACGTCTGAGACATGGCTTGATCATACACTCCTTTTTTTGCTTCACAGAAGACGTTATGATGAACTCATGACAGAACAAGAAGTCAGGATGTCCGATCCACCAAAACCAGAGCAGCGCACGATTTACAGCGCTTCCGGGTGGGAGATTTTCGGCCGGAATTTTTTGGCGGGAATGGCGCAGGCCTTAGGGCATATTTTGATTTACTTGTTGTTTGTAGCCGGGGTCTTCGCCGTCGCATTCCGTTTCCTCTGGCCGGTTGTTCAGCCCTATGTCGATATTTACAAACAGTCTCTCGAATCCTTGCAGATGATCCAGTCCTTCACACCCGGATATGTTCCTACTGAAGAAGCCGGGACTGAACAGAATATGGAAGATGTACCCTCCTATGAGGGCACTTCCCAGCCTAGCCAGCCGACCATGGGCCTCAATCCCGACCAGCTTCGCCAAGCTCAAGAACTCCTGCAACAGATGCAGCAAGGCGGGAACTAGTTTTCTTACATTTATCCACACAGTCATAGACGGTGTTTTTGTTGCTCTTTCTAGAGAGCGGCCGCTTCCTTTTTACACCACAGTTACACATCCTATAACGCAAAAACTGTGTTATAATTTCTACAGTTAGTGTAAGGAACACTAGTATGATTGCCAATCGAGAAGCCTTAGGGCAAGACTATACCGACGAACAAAGCACTGAAGTTGCTGAGCTAGTCCGAAGCTGGTCACCAGCCTCGGAGCAAGCTACAGGCTACACTCCTCGTCTGGGGGAAGCTCTTTCCGAGCGTGTCGCGCAAGCAAACCAAGAGGGGGAAGATGAGTTCACGATTGTAAAGTGGCTCAAGGAACATCCCAAGGTGTTAATCCTGGTTATGGCTGCAGCAGGTACTTTATCTATCGCGATTCCTGAAGTTTTGCAGAGAATCCAGCAGCAATAAAGTTTTGGATTTCAAGTATTTTGATAGTAAAAGACCCTCTGAGAAGAGGGTCTTTCAGTTTGTTGAGAGTTGCCTTTTTACTTCGCTTCTGGGCGCCCACCCCAGACAGGCGGGTGCTTTTTGGGATCCTGAACCAAACCCTTCACAAATAAGCGGCTAAGCTTGATCGGAAAGAGAATGGCCAGCACGACGATGAAGTAGAAGGAGTTGAGGAACCCCAGCCACTTCTTGTTAACGTACGCGCTGTATGCCCCGCGCAGGAAGTTGACGACGACGAAGACAATCGCGTAGGGAAGAACAACCTCGATTGCTGCTTGCGTGTTGACTGTTGCAGCAGTAATCAAGGCGTTCACCGTCAACCGCAGAATGACTCCAGCCAAGACAAACGAGAAGCCGGCGGCGTAGAACTGATCCAGAATACTCCAGGGGTGGAGCATCCAGATCTGCCCGGTAAAGATACTGGTGAAAAATACCACGAACATGCTGACAGTCCAGCGGTCTTGCTGGCTGTAGAACCGGCTAAGGATATCCGGCGCATCCGTGTAAGTTTCCACCCATGGGCAGTAGCCAACCTTTTTCTTCATTTTGTTTAGCTGGTAGGTGGTATACCGATCGTCACCCTGACGGATACGTACTCCCTTGTAGGTGAAGTTGACGAACGATCCAATGAACTTGCCGACTAAGCTGGTTTCAATTGCCATCCATGGTCCGCTCATGCAGACCACGCAATTGAAGAAGCTTTCCGCGGCGCGTTCTTTGTTGTTCGCCTCGTCGTAACGGAAGTAGGTCATCCACAACAGTACCCAAGCAAAAATGCGTTTCAGGAGGGGTTTGGACTTGTCCTCCCATGGAGTCTTGGGCATGTTTTTGATCCGAACGTTCGACGTCAAGCCCGATAAATCGAACAAGACGAAGCACAGGTAGGTCATGAACAGCGCCCAGCTGTGTGATAAGGTGTCAGAATCGAGGTTGACCGAGATTTGGGTATTCGGCGTTGGTAGCTCGACCTCCCGTTCAGGATGATCGAACATTTCCTGCACCATCGGTTCTGCTTGTTCTTCTGGGATGTTATGCGTACTTAGCCATCCCACCGCCATGGCAGTTCGTTTATCTGCGATGGTGAGATTAATGACACGAATCCGCTCTATCAGAAAATGATAGCGCTCTTCATTAATCTCTCCTGCTCGATACTGCCGGGTGATTTCCCGTTTTTTTGCTCTTGCCCACGCCCGTGCACCCTCAATGAGGGGATAGTTTTTGGGATCATTGAGAATCACCCAAATTTCGAGGGGAGGCATCGTCTGCATTAAAACGGCTTCGAGGGTTGTGACCAACTCATCGGCGGAAAGGCCATAGGCGGGAACCATGATGCTGGACGAGCGTTCCACCTTATATCCAGCATCTTTAAGGTTTGCCACAACAGCAAGATGCAGCTTTGCCGTAAAGTTCGGCATCTGGGCTGCAGAAGTCGAGTAGATGATCTTCAGAAACTGATCTACTCGCATCATCTTGCCGACAGCGGCTTCCAGTCTCGCTACCTCTTCTTCAGGGAGGTTTGGGGCGAGTCTGTAGAGGCCGTCCACTATGGCTCTTCCGAGAACGGTGATGTACTTCTTGTTATTAAGGTAGGCGAGGAAGATCTGGGTGATCCACCTGCCGCTTAATAGCAAGCCGAATGGGGTGATGAACGGGGTAATACTAATCCCCGCCACCGTACAAAATAAAACAAACCCTAGAGTAATGACTGTCAGGATGAATTTACTCCATGTCAGCATTGGTCTCTGGGCTCCCGACGAGGGCGTTGGTTTCATGGAGCCTTCTCCTGTAGGTGTTCTCCTGGATACAATGAGGACGAAAAAAACGGCTGTGCATTATTCTGCACAAGCCCCTTACATTTACCTGTACTTTCTCCTAGTTCTGAGAGATTTTTACTCTGAACAGATAAATCTAGGGCGCTTGTGCAGGAAGATTACTCTCAACTTTTTAAGGTGCTAATTCCGGAGAAAGCACCGCTTTGATGCCGTTCGGAAATAACTATAGGATTTTATCATCTTGTGTAGCAAATACATAGGTTTGAGGGACAAAAAGGGGTTCAAAGTGAATGAATGTAGATAAAGTCTTTAATTATGAGATACTCCTGAAAACTGCCTGCGCTTTTTTGATACCTTTTTATACTTTAATAATTAGAAAATAGATTTATACATCTTTCTTTTTTTCCTCGACAATGAGTACAATGAATCTCGATGAAGTTATCAAGCACCAGCATACTGCCGCGTGTTTTGTTTGTGTTGACGCTGTTTGTCGTCAGTTCTGGTGCTGCCTATGCGTGGGTAGAGTCGGGAGGGAAGCCTTTTGAGCTCGTTGAACAGCAGCTCAATCAAGTTGCGGAGAATATCCGCGCTCGGTTGCTAAACCCTGATTTTCTTTCCTTTTCAGGTGGAGTACGTCAACAAGCAGTAGTCTCTGAACAAGAGAGAGAAGGGGAGAGAACCACAGAACAGATTGGAGCAGGCACAGTGAGTGACAGCGAGGTCAGCCTAGGGCAGGCAACTGCAGCTTCTACCCCAAGCCCCACCCTTCAGTCTACATCAGCACCCGTTCCATCCCCCCAAACACTTTCCCCGCAAGTCACCAACGCCAGCCAGTTACTAGGAGCCACTTGGGCGAATCCAGCTGAGATGGGATCAGGAACGCCCAACTCCGCAGTCTTCTCCAATGTCACGGTCAATGGTGCACTTGCAGTTAACGGCAACGTGACGATGTCGGAGTTTGTAAACGGTTTTCTGCTGGCCAATGGGATCGGCGAGATGAGTGCAACTCGAGTGAGTTTGAGCAACAGTAGCCACGTGGCTGACCGTCTTCCGACTGCCAGCGGTGGTACTGGTAATGACTTTTCCGGAGCAGCAGCCGGCTCCGTACTGAGTTTCGGTGCCACAGGCCAAATGACTGTCGTCTCTCCAGGAACTTCTGGGTACGTTTTAACCTCAAATGGCGCAGGCGCTTTACCGACTTGGACTTCTGTCGGCTCGGCAACAGTGGACTGGGCAAACCCTGGCTCAATTGGCTCCAGCACCCCAAACACCGGTGATTTTACGGCTTTGAGTTTGAGTGGAGCGAGTACGCCGCTGAGTGTAGGGAGTGGCTCGCAGCTACAAGTCGATGACAACGGCCGGATGACGCTGACCTACGTCGGTGACTCAGGCTTTCTTAGCTCTTCTGGCGGCGTGATCTTTATCAACAACACCAGCAACACGGGTACAGGTATCGGGATTTACTCCAACGCCGGGGCAGACGCTCAAGGGAACATGATCAATGTTAAAGTTGATAATCCAGCCTACAGCCAAGCAGCGTTTTACATGAACTACGATGGAAGCTCCAACGCTGTCGAGATCGTCAACAATGGGAACGACAGCTCATCCAACGCGCTGGCTGTCACTGGTAACAACATCCTGGACTCCACCGTGGGGATCATCGGCTACGAGCTTGATCGGGGAACGATTAAAGTCACTCATAATCGTCCCGGCTCCGGGACTGATTCGAGTGCATCGGGCCTATCCATTGATTTGAAAGGAGTGGGAACACGGGCACAGGGTGTTTACGTCGATTCCACAGAAGTGGGCGGAACACTCGGGAACTTGCTCCGTTTGCGAAACGAAAGTGTCGACAAGTTTGTGGTCGGTCCGCAGGGAAATGTCACCATCGCGGGGAATGTCACTCAGGGAGCATCAGGAACTGATACTACTTTCACCAAGCAAGGGAACAACAGCGCTGATCAGTTTTTTGTCGGGACCAACGGTGCATTCCGTGTTCAACGCTCCGCCACAGATTCTGAGGCTTTCCGGGTCCAGGTCAGCGGAGATACCCAGGGGCGTTGGCTGGGAACATCGGACGGTAAACTTAAGTGGGGGCCGGGAAATGCCACGCAGGACGTGGTTTTACGTCGGAGCGCTGCAGGAGTCTTAACACTTGAAGGCTCACTGGTGGCGGACGGAACGATTAGTGGCTCATTTGCCGGAACTGTCACTCCAACTGGTTTTACGGCAGGCTCTGTTGTCTTTGCTGGTACGGGTGGAACCTTGAATCAGGATAACAGTAATCTGTTTTGGGATGACTCTGCCAATCGCCTCGGGATAGGCAACTCTTCACCCGGAGCGTTGCTTGCCGTTGGCTCAACCGCGCCATTTTTAGTTGATAGCTCAGGTAATGTGACTCAAGGTGTCAACGGGACGAATACCTCTTTTACAAAGAACGGTAATACTGCAGGCGATGAGTTTTTTGTCGGAACGAGTGGTGCATTTCGGGTGACACGTTCGCTGTCTGGGTCTGAAGCATTTCGAGTACAGGTGAGTGGAGACACGCAAGGACGTTGGCTCGGAACCTCTGATGGGCAGCTGAAGTGGGGACCAGGGAATGCCGTACAGGATACAGTACTCCGACGTAACTCTGCGGGAGTGCTGGCGCTGGAGGGGGCAATCTTAATTAATAATCTGAATCAGTCGCTCAACACAGTCGTCAAGGGTGTCTCAGACAGTAACTTACTCTATGTTGATGCAGCGAATGATCGGGTAGGGATCGGGCTTTCCTCGCCGGCCGCTAAACTTCATTCGCTTGCTACAACTGAACAGCTCCGTTTGTCGTATGACGGCTCGAACTATGCTGCCTTTACTGTCAATAGTGTCGGAGACTTACAGCTCAGTCCAAGTGGTGCAGATGTTGCTATTGGTCAAGCGCCAGATACGGGAACACCTTTGGTGGTGAGTGGAACCAACAATGGTGGCTTAAAAGTCATCAGAATCACCAATACCGGAGCATCGAATAATACCCAAGCTGGACTTTCCCTCTACACGGGAACCACGGAGTATGCTCGCATTGTCTCTAACAGAGACAGTTCTTCAGCTGGTACGTTATCCTTTTCTACTTTACAAAGCAGTACCTTAACGGAAGTGCTGCGTATCTCTTCTTCCCTTCAGCCCCTTGTCCAACTTCAGGGTCTTGCTGGATCAAATGGTTCGCCAGGGTATAGTTTCACCGGGGACAGTGATACTGGTATGTACCAAAACGGGGCGGACGCACTAGCCTTTAGTACCGGTGGGACTCGGCGGATGAATGTCAGCTCAACAGGAGTTGCAGTTGACGTAGTAGCTCGGTTCCTCGATGGGAATGCCAGCGCTCCGGGGCTAACATTTGACAACGATACAAACACTGGTATCTATCGAGCGACCACCGATACCTTAGGTTTTTCTACCGCTGGAACAGAGAGAGTCAGAATTGATGCCAATGGACTGGTGGGAATTGGTAACAGTCCTTCGGCTCGTTTGGATATTTTTTCGGCAAGTACGAATAGCGACGTCCTGCGGTTGGTAGCCAGTGACGGCAGTCGCTTAGGTCGTTTTACCGAAACTTCGGGCGGTCACGGCTGGTTTGAAGTTGATAACGCATCGGGGACAGCAGTCGCACTCCTTCGCGCAGATGGAGGCAATAGCTACGTAAGCACAGGACTGTTCGGCATCGGCACGACCTCACCTGCCGGTAAGTTGGAAGTAAACGGTGGCAACGGCGGAAATGCCTCAGTCATTATTAATCAGACCTTGAGCGGCGACATTCTGACTGCCTCAGCATCGGGGACCACCCGGATGGTACTGACGAATAGTGGATACTTGGGACTAGGCACAAACTTACCTTCCTATAAAGTCGATACAGTCGAAGACGTTAATACTTCAGCTGGCGGCCGTTTTCGAAACACTAGTACCGGAACATTTGGGGCAGCTGCGGTGGGTGTCGGGGCAAATAACCACGCAGGGGCATTGGTTGCTTTCGGTTCAGGATACACGGGTGGGGGCGTTCTCTCTCACTTTGCAGGAAGAACTGCGCTGATCACAGATATCACTAATCCCAGTGAGGGTGTCGATATTTTGTCAGCAAAAAACACTGGTGATATTCGGATGTACACTGGCGGCTTTGCCACGTCCAACGAGCGACTCCGAATTACATCGGACGGTCTAGTGGGTATCGGCCGCACTCCCACCACATACCGACTGGAGGTCAATGGAGCCATGGCCACCACCAGCGAGGGAGATATCTTTGCCCAGTACGACGGTGACTCGGCAACGTTCTACCCGGTCTTTGCTCGTTACTGGGATAGTCATGGAACTTTCCCCTCGTCAACGTTTATCTTCGGCAACGGTACAAATGCTGTTGTCGGGATCGAGAAACCTGGGGAGAACAACATCTCGGAGTTCAGAGTCCGCTCGGACGTCACAAATATTTTGGGTGACTTGAATGTGACAGGCTCGTGTACTGGCTGTAGCTCCGACGAGCGACTGAAGAAAAACATCCTACAAATGAACGGTTCAGCTCTTCAAAAGTTGCTGAGTCTACGAGGAGTAACTTACGAGTGGTCAGACGCCCAAAAAGAGCAGAGCTTCCCGGGTCTGCAGATTGGTGTGGTTGCCCAGGATGTCGAAAAGGTTTTTCCTGAACTGGTGGGAACGGACTCCCGTGGGTATAAGTTTGTCCGCTATGACAAGTTGATTGCCCCGACGATTGAGGCAATCCGCGAGCAGCAGTCTCAGATCTCTTCACTAGACTCCCGTGTGGCGTCGATCAACGGGACAGTCACCCAAAGCGTCGCAAACGCTTTCAGCTGGACGGATAATGCCTGGAACGTCTTGACGGAGATGGTCTTTACCAAGGCTGTGGCATTCCGTGACCGGGTGACTTTCACTGCGGCCACAGTATTCAAAGGTCGGGCCCAGTTTGATCAGCCGATTGCCCAAAGCAAAGATGCTGCCGGCAGTGTTGTCCTTCCTTCCGGCGCCCAAAGTGTAGAAGTGAAGTTCGCAGCAGCATATGATCAAGCACCCTTCGTGACACTTACCCCAGTCGGCAAGGGAGTCGTCGGTTACTACGTCGATCAGGTAACACCTCAAGGCTTCGTCCTTAAGATAGAGCAGGCGCTGAGTCAGGATGTACTGTTCAACTGGGCCGCCACTCAAACCACCCAAGGAGCAGTGATGGGAGTGAGCTCTTCCGGCAGTCCAGCTGCTTCCGTCCAGCCATCTCCTGTCCCGTCTCCCGCAGTCTCACCGACGCCTGTTGCCTCTCCTCAGCCTTCTGTCAGTCCTTCACCCAGTCCTGTTGTCACGGCATCACCATCTGGAGAGCCTTCTGCCAGTCCGTCTTCCAGCCCATCCGCTACTGTTTCCCCGGAGCCGTCAGCCAGCCCCGAGCCATCGCCCTCACCATCACCAACTTCACAGCCATGATATCCTTGGAAGGATAAGATATGAAAACAGACAAACCTACTACCCACACCAAAAGCTCCACAAAAACGGACTCGAAAACTCCGAAAGCTCCTCGGCTCTTTCCCAAACCGAACGAGTCCAAAACGCTCCAAGAGTACTTAAACATCCTTCGTGAGTTGGATAAAGATCTGCCCAAAACCAGCGAGTACGGCAGCATCCTGATCTTGGGCCTCATGGAGGAGGTGGGGGAGATTGCCCGTGCTTACCTGGCTGAACACGGCCGCAAGCCGACCAACAAGGCAGCCCAGCGCGACGAAACCTACAAGCAAGAACTGGGGGATCTGCTGATCTCTATTCTTCGTTTAGCCACCCACAAAAACATTAACTTAGATCACCGCATCCAGTACACGCTCAAGAAGATCCAAAAGCGGAAGAGCCAACCGAAAGAGTAAGATGAAAAACTGGCAACGCCTTCGACAGCAGCCTGAGCTGTGGACCAAGTTCCTGATGCGGGAACAGGTGATTCACGGTATCCGTGAGTTTTTTCTCCAGCATGATTTTCATGAAGTGGAAACGCCGCTGTTAGTCGAGCATCCGGGGACAGAGCCGTACTTGGAAGTGTTTGAGACAAAACTGTTGAAAACAGATGGCCGACAACTGCAAGCCTTTCTGCTGACTAGTCCTGAGTATGCCATGAAGAAGCTGATCGTGGCTGGCATGCACAACATCTTCCAGATCTGTAAAAGCTTCCGGAATGGGGAAGGGGAGAGTGGGCGACATAATCCTGAGTTCACGATTTTGGAATGGTACCGTTCACCAGGTGACTACACCAATATCATGGACGACTGTGAAGGTTTACTGCAACATTTAGCGCAAAAAATTGCCAGCGGGCAACAAAAAAATAAACAGAGTAGGGGAGAGAGCGAAAAAAACGACCAGCGATCTCCAACTGATCCTCTGTTGCTGAACTATCAAGGTAAACAGTACAACCTCCACTCGCCTTGGGAGCGGATCAGTGTGGCAGAGGCATTTGAAAAGTACTGCGGAGTTTCAAAAGAAGTCTTGCTGGATAAAGAGTTATTAAAGTCGGTAGTCAAAGTGAAGGGCTACCATGTCGATGACCAAACTACTTGGGAACAAGCCTACAATCAGTTATTACTGAATGAAATCGAACCCAAGCTCGGTCAAGAGAAACCGACGATCCTTTACGACTATCCATCTTCCCAAGCTGCGCTTTCACAACCGAAACAAGACGATCCCCGTTTTGCAGAACGTTTTGAGTTTTTCCTCGGCGGACTTGAGCTGGGCAATGCATTTTCAGAGCTGAATGACGCCGCGGAACAGGAGCGTCGGTTCAAGCAGGAACTCAAAGAACGAGCAGAACTGGGCAAGACACCCTATGAATTAGATCATGACTACATTGAAGCGCTGAGGGTAGGTTTGCCACCGACTGGTGGAATCGCTGTCGGCGTTGATCGTTTAGTCATGTTGTTTGCGGATACAACGGACCTGAGAGATGTTACTTTCTTCCCTGTGACTGATGTTTTTGATGAGGAGGCAACATGACAGATAAAGAATCAGGTATGTTTCGTGACTTTGACTTCCGACTCAATCCAGAAGAGCCCATCTATGAAAAAGCAGCCGATATTCCTGTAGATCAGCCTACACTCATCTTCAATGGTGGCCACGTCAAAAACCAACTTTTGCCATATCTCACAGAATTAATGGACTCGTATGGAGCTGTTGCCCATAGAGTCCGGGCTCGTGGCAGGGAGTTTGAGGTATACGTGGGAGTCCCGGCAGAAGAGCTTTTTCGTTGGTATGCCGACAGGATTTGCAACGAAGAAAAGCTTAAAGCTGAGGGTACTACCCCAGAAGCAGTTGTTAACAAACTATTAGATCAAGATGTAGTGGAAGATCGGGAAGCGCTTGCCAGGGAAAACGTGGATGTTCAAGCGGCCCGGTCAGTCTTATTTGGTTTCCGCCAGCAAATTGGACAGTACTTTAATCTTGTAGACCATATTGGAGTGATAGAGGTACTTCTCGGACAGAAAAAATATGACCTGGCAAGGACACGATTAGCCTTGACAGAGAAGAATCTGAATGGACTTGTTCGTCAACTCGCAGCAGGTGAGATCTTTATGAACAAACTCAAAGCATTGCTCGAACAGCCGCTCTATCGTACGCTCTTTTTTGCGATTCCAGATCTAGCCCTGGAGTACGACATTGCCCTTGAGATGATGGCCCAGGCCGCAGATAACCTGCGCGACGAAACATTCTATCGGCAACGACTCTTTGAGCTCAGTCAGGCCCTTTCGGACGCTACGTCCTCCTCTGATGGGGATGAGCTCTCGGCTCACTAGATTGCAACTCCGGAGTAAAAGGGGTAAAATCTCGAGAGCTGAAACTCGCGGTCAAGTATTTTGACCCTTCTTTCAATCAAAAACCTGAAGTGTATAAGGAGATATGTGTATGCCAATGATCAAAGGTGGCAACATTCGCAAGGGTTCGTACATTCTGTTTAAGAATCAACCCCAACTCGTCACAAAGACAGAGTTTGTCAGTCCTGGCAAAGGCTCTGCGTTCATGCGCGTCAAAATGAAGGGCGTCAAGAGTGGTGCGACGCAGGAGTTTACTTTTAAGTCTGTAGAGCCGGTCGAAGAGCTGGAGATGAACATTCGTGAGATGCAGTACCTGTATATGGACGGGGACGACGTGGTATTCATGGATCCCCGGACGTATGAACAAGTCTCCGTCAACCGAGCCGTTATGGAGGATAAAATCGGCTATTTGATCCCTGAGTTGACCATGTATATCTTGTTTTACAACGACGAAGCGATTGGTGTTCGTTTTCCGATGAACGTTAAGCTGAAAGTGACCTACGCCGAAGATGCTACTGCGGGAAATCGCGTCAATGCGCCGAAGAAGCCAGTAACAGTGGAAACGGGAATTGAAGTCCAAGCCCCGCTGTTTATCAAAGCGGGTGACACGATCATCATTGATACAGAAACTGGCGAATACGTTTCTCGCGCCAACTAAATCACTCTTTTTGTGTGTTGAAAATAGATTGAAAAAGCCGTTTGCCCAGAGCGGCTTTTATTTTGCCACTTTTACTCAAGACAAAAAGTGTTCAATATCTGATGGAAAACTGCCCGAGAAGTGAGAGAATTGAGTACAAAAATCAGGGATTTTTGGTCGCATGAATGTAGACTAAACCCCGTACTTTGGTGGCAGAAATGGGCTTGCCGTCCTGCCAAAGTTCGACAGAAAAACCGGCATTTTCCAGAATTGTCAAAATCTGACGTAATGACTGGGTTTTGATCGGGTGAAACTCTATGATTATATTTTTGACCTTCCCCAGATAGGAACGTGCTTCTTTTAAGACATGTTGCTCACTTCCTTCAATGTCCAACTTCAGGAGGTCGACTGACTGGTTGATGCGCTGTAGCAGGTCGGACAGCTGAATAGCCGGCACTTGTCTTGAGCTAGTTTGCTGCTGGTGATTCCAGGCACCTTCTTCTCGTCCGGCCGTGCTCCACCACTGGATAGGAGAGCGGTCGAGATGAATGATGGTCTGACTACCGGAGTCGGTGAGTGCAGCGTTGATCAACTCTATATCCTGGAGTTGGTTCTCAAAGACGTTTTTCTGGAGGATTTTGTAGTTTTCTTCCAGCGGTTCGATCGCGTAAATTTTGGCATCTGGATACATTTTTTTAAAATAGAGTGTGGCCAGCCCGATGTGTGCACCGGCATCGATAATCACGGGTTTGCTGGTCGCCAACTCCGTGTAGTAGACCCCGTTGCCGAAGATCTCACGCTTGATCGTATGGAACTCTTCAGACTGGTGGAACCAAACAGTGAAAGGTGCAAGCTTGGTTGATTGCATCAACGTTGTCTCTCTATGCTCTATGAGCCAAAAAGCAGCTGCGTCACAAAATTAATCACGGGGCTGATTAAGACCACGATCGGTGAGACACCTTGGTACCAAGGGACAATCAGCGCCAGCATCAAAAAGAGGCCAAATCGTTCCATAAACTGTTCAAACTCTATAGCCAGGGTCCGGGGCAGTAGCGGTAAGACGATTTTGCTACCGTCCAGCGGGTAGACCGGCACCAGGTTGAAAATAGCCAAGACGACGTTGATCACCGCCACTTGGACTAGGCCATACAGCACAAACTCCGGCAACGGTATCAGACGAACACCGACTGCAATCAAGCCAGCCAGCAAAAGGTTGGTTGCTGGACCGGCCAGCGAGACCAGGGCGCTGTCCCGCAGGGGATTACGGAAGTTGAAGGGATCAATCTGCACAGGTTTACCCCAACCGAAACGAACGAGCAGGAGCGCGGCTGTCCCGAGCGGGTCAAGGTGGGCAAGAGGGTTAAGGGTAACCCGGCCCTGCATTCTCGGGGTAGGATCTCCTAAATGATCTGCGACCCAAGCATGGGCAAACTCATGGAAACTCAAAGAAAGAAGCAGTCCGCCAAAGGCAATCACGAACTCGATCGGACTAGTAAATAGAAGTGTTAGCACCTGCCCATTATACCAACCCAGGCTGAGGAGAGGCTGAGAAAGTCCTGGAGATGAGCACTTGGAGGTCTGTGGTATTCTCATAGTATGAGTCACAACAGAGAAGGCTCCCCTGATGCACCGGAGACGGCTGCAGAGGGTCAGCTTACCCAAAAACCGTTAGGTTTTCTCGAACAACTTGACCGGGAAGCGGCGGCGACTCGCAGTCCCATTGAGCTCGTGCCGGGAGACATTCTAGTCAGGCGGAAAAACACGGGTGATCGGCCGCGGTCGTCATCTGCTGATCCTCAGGCCACTCGGCTAGCCTCGGAGCCTCTGTCCGAAAAAACCATTCTTGATCAGGCTGCGGAAATTGGCGAGGGTGGTTGCGGCTGTAACTGTCCCCGGTGCAGATCAGGCAGCGGCCACTGCTACAGTGATCCGCGCTGTAAGGTAAGGCCCCCTCGCCCGCGCTGAAACACTGGCCGGGTCGTCCGCCCGTACCAGAAGTTTGCCTCCCCGGCAGGATAATGGTAAAATACCCTCTCGAACTAAGGAGTCCCATGCCATACAGCCTCAAGTACCCAACAGTCGCTCACATCGGTAAGCGTGTTTCCCATGCCAAAAACCGCACCAAGCACGCCTTCAAGTACAACCTTCACACCGTGACTGTGGTGATGAACGGCGCCAAGCAGCGTCTGCGGGTTCCCACTCGAGTACTGCGACAGCTCAAAAAAGCTGGTTTAACTACTCACTTCCACGCCGAAGAGAAATAAGTTTCTTCCGCTACTGGTTAGCGTACAGTGTTTTGACCTCGTTCCAGAGGGCAGGTTGCTGTCCCTCGATCTGGACCTGCTCTAAAGAGATCTTGTCTCCTAGCTTATGGACGCTCAGGACTTTCATCCGTTTAAGACCTTTAGTAGTCGGTAGATATGTCCATACCCCAGGCCAGGGGGAGAGCCCTTGCACGGCATTGGCGATAACTTCCGTCCATGAGTGGTGAGTATTTTGCTGTACCTCCACGAGCAGTTGGGAGGTTTGGTGATCTTGGACTTCGGGGTTGTGTGTCTCAGGAAGGCCGGCAGTGGCAGCCAGAGTTTTCCAGGAAATAAAGCCGTCATCTTTTTTGAAGCGTTTGGCAATCGGAGTGGGCGACTCAGCAGGTTGGGGGGTGGGAAGACGTGTACCAGCCGCCACTTCCTGCATGACTTGCGGCAGTGCTCGTGCAGCCAATTCAAAGCTGTGTTGGTAGTACTCAGTCTGGGTCCAGTTCGAGTCAACAGCAAACTCTTCTTGCCAGAGCAGCGGGCCGGTATCCAAGCCTTCACCCATAATCATGATCGTCACAGCCGAGGTTTTTTCGCCATACAGCATCACAAACTGCCCTGGAGAGCTACCCCGCCAGCGAGGTAAAAGAGACGGGTGAATATTAAGTGGAGCGATCTGCGGCCAGGCGAGGAGCCATTGGGGCACAAGATATCCAAAGTCGACGACCAACAGAAAGTCCGGTTGTGGCTCCAGCTGATCCTGGAGTTCAGGTCGCAGCTTGCCCTCTACAAACACGACTGGAAAATGATGCTCTTCCGCCCACAGCTGCAGTGGGTTCTTGGTCAGGATTTGTTTTCGCCCAATTGGTTGAGGCGGGGGAGTCACCACCCAGAGAATCTCAAACTGGCCGCTGGTACGGAGAGCTTCGGCACAGATTCTGGTGTGTTGCGTGGAGCCAGCCACGCCGACGGTGTAGATCGCGGACATCTCAATTCTCCGTTTTGTTGACTCATGCACCTACTTGGCTAGGCTCTGATAGTAAAAAGCCTTCACCATCTCACTCGACATCTCATCCATCTTTTTGCCTTTTTCCTTGTACAAAGGAAGGTCAAGCTCAGCGCTGTAGTCAATGAATAAGCGTCCCTCCAGATGGTCATACTCATGCTGCATCACACGGGCGGCGTATCCTTCAAACCGCTCCTGACGGGTTTTCAACTCCGTCCCGACTAGTTCATCAAACTCCGCCACCACCCATTGATGTCGGGGAACCGGCCCATAGATCTCGGGGATTGAAAGACAGCCTTCCAGAATCGGCTCATCGGGATTATCGCCAAACGTCAGTTCTTGACTGACCTCTAAAAATGTCGGATTCAGAAAGTAACGGAGCACGGGCTCGCCATCGTTACGATTTCCCGAAACTGGCAGCAGTGTCGTAAACACCCGCCAACTCTCGTCAACCTGAGGAGCGGCCAGGCCAACACCTTTTGGATTATCTTTTTTGGCTAGAGTGTCTCCGAGCTGTTCCAGAAATCCTAGAAACTTCTTATCAACAGTAGAAACAGGCTGGGCAACCTGTCGGAGAGTTTTGTGTGGGACAGTAATAATCTTCATCATCTTCTAACGCGGTTAACGCGGTGCTTTTTTGGCGCCCGCTGTGGCGATCTGGGCTTCAATGCTGGCAACGCCATCTTTGGCAATAATGTTTGCCGGCTGGATTTTATCAAGAATGTAGCGATATTGGTCGAGAGCTTTAGGAAGTTCCTGGTTTTCCAGATAGAGTTGCGCCAGAGACATCCGGGCCTCTTCGTAGTTGGGTTTCATTGCCACGGCTTGTTCAAAGTCCGCCTGAGCCTGCTGGGTTTCACCTTGAGCGAGGTTAATCAGACCTAAGTTATAGCGAACTTTGGGATCGGTCGGCGCCAACTCACTCGCTTTCAGGAGGGTTTCTTCAGCTTTGGGCAGGAGCGTGGGATCCTGCGCTGCTAGTGCGGCCAGAATCCGAGTGCGTGTTTTGTAGAAGTTCAGATGATGCGGGTTACTGGCAAGCATCTCGTCGGCCTTTTCGACCGCTGCCTCACGGTAGAGAGCGGCTGCCGTGGCCTCGTTCACCTCAGCAAATGCGATGCTCAGCATGCTGTATGTCTCGCCAAGCTCCTCCGCAAAAATGCCCTCACCACCACCAATGCGGTAGGCCTCTTCCAGTGCCTCAACACCATCAGCATACTGTTGAGATTGATTCAGCTGCTTGCCTCGGGCCAGGAGATAGTCAGCTCGCCAAGCTCGCCAGATTGTCAGTAAACCCAACACCACAATCAGTCCCACCACCCCGGGCCACAGCCACTGAAGAGGATGCAGCTGGTCATCGTTCTCACTTGCTAAAGCCAGCCGCCGCTGGTTCTTCTTAGACAAACTGGCTGCGGTGACACGGGTTTTGGCCTCGGTTGAACTCTGTGACGCGAGAGCCGGTTGTTGCAGTAGCCAGCTCATCGCTGGAAGGAGGAACAGAAGTAGGCTGACTGTAACCGTGGAAAACCCAAAAAAGTTGGAAACGGAGAGTGCCACTACACCAGCGCTGACACTGATTAAAAATGCACTCAATTGAGTCGTATTCTGTCTATTCCGGATTGCCATGTACGCTGGATAGCCCAAGAAAGATCCAAGCAGCACGCAGTACGTGATTAGACCGAAAAGACCGGTAGTGGCCAAAAAGTTGAGAAACTCATTGTGGGCTTTGTTATAGAGGAAGTCCCACTCAGAAATAGTGTTATGTTCCATGGGGCGGTCTTGGTAGTAGCTATAGGCAAAGGTTTCTACACCTGAACCGAAGAGAGGATAGCGTTTCCATACATCCAGCGCCCCTCGCCAGACGATCTTGCGGATTTCGCCAGAGTCAGTGCCGCCGACTTCCAGTCGATTTGCTACCGGTGTGGTTTCCGGAGGCGGCGTAGGCGTCTTTTGAATGAGACTCAGCAGTGAGGGAGTATAAGGTGTCCCAAAAATGATGGCCAACAAGATAATCCCGGCTGCCACCACGCCCGTTGATCGGAACTGGGTGAACACATTCTTGACCTCGGTGCTCCAGTCTTTTTGATTCTTTTGAGCCAGGTCCTTCTTCATCCACATAAGTGCCAGTACTGCAAACCAAATCGTTCCCACGACCAATCCCAGTATCCCGGACCGAGATTTAGAAAATAAAAGATCAAGCATCAGTGCCCAGCTAGTAATGCTGTAGAGCCACCGTTCCTTGCCGGCGCGCAGAGCAGCGCAGATGGTAAAGACTGGCAGCAGCGTAATTGCAAATGCAGCCAGCCAGTTCGGTTGCCCGAACGTGGCAAAGACCCGATTCTGAACATCCTGAATCCAGCAGTCCGCGTTGTAGCTTAGCCAAAGTTGGCTAGGGCTGAGGACTTCAGACAGCGGCAGGTTTTGAGAAAGGTGACTACTATTAATAAGGATGCAGCTGAATGAGTGGCCAAAATGTTCAGGGATGGCGACAAACGAGACAATCAAGCTGGTCACTGCCAAAGTTTTGAAGTAGTCCCAGATTCTTTTGGCAGAAATTTTTTGGACAAAAACAGCGAAAAGAACTGTGTAGGCGAAGGTAGAGAGCAGACCTCCATGGAAGCGAGTGTAGTAGCCGAAGATTGAGGTGGGAGGATGAATCGAAAAGATGGTCGAGACGAGCTGAGAGAGAATAAAAAAGGCGATCGGCAGATCAAAAACCGTCTTCTTCCAAACAAACTGTCGATGCATGGCCATCTGGGCAAGCCAGAGTCCACCGATAATCAAGGCCATCGCATAGACGAAGAGCATCTTATTAAACTCAAAAAGCTCTTCATTAAACCAGGTGAATAGCAAGGGTGTCACAAAGAAGAGAACGTGGTAACACCACGAAATCGTATTCGAGAAGAACTGGTCTGCCTTTTTCATTAACGCTAGTATAGCGTTTCATCTTCTGATATATATATGCATAGATTCATCAGGAGTTATTGCTATGACTGATCAAACTGCCCAACCCCAACCCACCGACATGAATGTCCCCTCAGTTGCCCCGGCTCCCGCAGCTGCAGACGAGGCTGCAGAGTCGACCAGCGAAGCACTCGAAGATCAAAATATCTTTGATCTGCTTGGCATTAATAAAGCAACCGACCAGGAAAAGGAACTTTTTCTAGATGAGCTTCAACAAGTCATCTGGGAAGACTTTGTCGAGAATGACGTGGAGCTGCTGCTGACCGAGGATGAGCTGAAAGAGTTCAGAAAGATTTCCGAGAACGGTGAAGCCAAAGAAGACGAGCGACAAGGACAGATGATCGAGTTCCTTGAAAAACTTATCCCGGATCTGGAAAAGATCATGCTCGAAAAAGCCTTGGAACTCAAGGAAGAGTTAACTCGAGAGAGAATTACAGAATATCAAGACTTCTATAAAAATGACGCTGCTAAGCTAGAGACTGTAAATCAAGCACTGTCATTGGCAGACCAACAACAATGGCGGACCGCAGCTGAGAAACTCAACTCTCTCCAGGCCTAAGCAGAACGGTATACTTGTCTCATGAGTGATTCAGGAAAGTCTCCGCAGAGCGCGAGAGTACGTGCTCGTTTTCGACCATATACTGGGCCACTTTGTTTTGACGTAGGTTCACATACTACCAAGCTCTTGACAGAGAATGGCCAGTTTCTGACGCTGCCCACTTGTTTTATTCGTCATATCAGCACAAAGGCTGTGATGGCAGTTGGTGAACGGGTGATTAAGATGCTCGGTAAGCTGCCGGAAGACGTGGAAGTTGTTTTCCCAGTCAGGGCGGGGCAAGTGGTCGACAGTGTGGGGTTTAGTCAGTTTGTGCAGGCGATTGCTCAGGAGTACGTTGCCAGTGATCTGTTGGCATTCCTGCGACCGGTCAAACTGAAGGCGGCATTGTTGTACTCCAGTCATGAGACCCAACGCGCCGTTTTTGAAAAAACTCTCCGACAGTTAAGCTGGCGTGTCCAACTCCAACCGATGTCAACTGCACTCTGGGCGGCCGTTTCCGGTCAGCACCTTTTTACTACCCAAGGCTGTGTGATAGACATTGGTGGGATGACGACCAAGATCTATCTGTTTGCAGAGCAGCAGCTCAGTGTTTCGCAAGTGGTGGAGTTTGGCGGGGATGACTGGACGATGGATATTATCCAGACTCTTCGCAGAGAGTGTCATTTAGAGGTGGGCTGGTCCACGGCAGAAGAGCTCAAACGGACAGCGCTCCGCTTTACCGGTCGTCAGCAAAAACACACCGTTCAGGGCAAAGACGTGGTCAGTGGGTTGCCCACGGCCAAAGTGATTAATGATGAACTGTTTTTGACAGGATCCAGCCGACTGGTCGAGCGGGTGATTCAGTCTTTTGAAGAAGTCTGCCAGAATGCTCAGCCAGAGCTGGTAGCAAAAGTGCTGGAACGGGGAATCTATCTCACTGGCGGAGGAAGTCTGATTCCGGGTCTGGGAGCTGTTCTCCAAGAGACCTTGAAGTTGCCAGTATCCGTAGCCATAAAACCATTGGAGGATATAGTTCGAGGTCTGGCGGTCAGTTGAAAGCACAATAGAGGCGGCGAAAACATGTCTGTACTACGCATGGGACTTTCACAGAAGCGTCGCAACCAAGTAAACATATGGTTGGGGTCGGTGCTGACTGTTTTACTGTTGGCAGTATTGGAGTATGCGGGTCTGTTGACCAGCTTGCGGGGTGGGATTGAACAAGCCATTCAGCCGTTTCTTAAAGGGGGATCACAAGTGGTCCGAACAACCAGGCTACCACTAGAGTGGATCAGGGTGGCCACTAGAAAGTATACCTATGTGTTGGATCTTGAACTCCGCTACGCAGAGAGCGCCGCACAACTGAGTGAACTAGACCGCCTCCGCAAAGAGAATGAGTCTCTACGCCAACTTCTTGAGGGTGAACAGGCCAGTTTAAGCGCCCAGCTTCCGCAACGAAGGCTGGCATCTGTTCTTTCATATGCACAACCAACCATCTCTCTCGGGACCGCAGATAGCGTTCACGAGGGGGCATTAGTTTTTGTAGGAGGAACAGTGGTCGGTCGAGTGACACAAACTTCGATTCATGAATCACAGGTCAAGCTATTGCCGGCATTCGGTCAAGCCGATGTGTTGCTAGTGCAAACGGAAGCGGGAGTTTCCGGTTTGCTGTTAGGTGAGAACGGCGAGATCATACTCAAAGAGATTCCGATTGATGCGGCGATCCAGGTCGGACAGCGGGTAGAGACCAGCGGGCAAGTTGGAGTACTTCCACATCTCTATATTGGTCGCATCTCTGCTGTTCGTCGGGAAGAAGGCGCCCCGACCCAAACCGCAGTCATTGATCAAGGTATCTCTTTCTATCGAACCTCAATTGTGGAGGTGATGCCATGAAGTTTCCCCGCGGCTCCGTCCTCGCCTTGGCTCTGCTCTTGCTCCTGACACTTTCTGTTGAACAGGCTTTTACCTTGCCTGTGTTGGTGACTCTGATCCTGCTGATTCAGCAGCCACTTTTGACAGAGACAGAAAGCGTTGTGCTGGCTGCGGTGATCGGTCTCTTTGTGGCAGTGGTCTACCATGTGCCGTTGGCGGTGGGAGTGGGTGCTTTTGTATTGGTGACGTTGATGAGTAGAACCGTTCTGGAGAAAGTTCACGTACAAGCCCGAGACGCAGCCCTGACGCTCGGATTGTGTGCCAGTTTGGTCTGGTTTATGAAGACACCGGTAACAATGTGGGGCGCTGCCGCCTTCTTAGCATATTTTCTGAGCGTGATCGTGGTACTGAGAGTCTGGGTTAGTCGACGAGCATTTCATGCAAAGTTTAGAATCTAAATACACTATCTCAACGGGGAAGGTCTATCCATATCGTGCGACTTGGCTAACAGTCACATGCGCAGCCTGTGCACTCTTTACCGTGCTTTTTTTGCGACTGGGAGATATTCAGCTGGCCAACGGAGAGACATTTCAGGAACAGGCGGACGAAAACCGTTTCTTCCGCCAGCCGCTTCCTGCACAGCGTGGATTAATTTTGGATCGTTATGGTGATCCGCTCGTCTGGAACATTCAGCAGTACTTTCAAGTCTCCGATCCTCAAGTGCTCTTCCCGGTGTTAACGCCGATCACCCGAGAGTCTGCACTTCAGCTGGTTGCTACCGCTGGAGCCGAAGCAGTCACCACTCAGCCTCAACGCCTGTATCGCTTTCCCAACTCACTCGCTCATGTGGTGGGCTATGTGGGGGAGGTGACGGCTGAGGATCTACAACGTTCTTCGGAGTTTCGGCCGGGAATGACTATCGGCAAAGCCGGATTGGAACTCCAATATCAGGACTCGCTGCGGGGTGTAGAGGGTAATGTCACCTATGAAGTTGATGCACTTGGTCGTAAACAACGCCAGGTACAAGTTCAGTCGGCAGTCACCGGCAAAGACTTGGGCACCAGCATAGATCCGTATTTAACTGAGTACGTCGCTCGGCAGCTGGGAGATGTGCTGGGTACCGCTATCGTTACTGATGCTGCCAACGGAAAAGTATTGGTATTGACCAGCAAGCCTGCGTTTGACCCGAATCTTTTTACTCAAGTCAGTCAAGATATTTCCAAAGAAGTAGACCGTAAACAACAAGTGGCTGCATTGTTCCAGGATCCACGAAATCTATTTTTTAACCGTGCGATCTCCGGTGCCTATCCACCAGGGTCAGTGTTTAAATTAATGACGGCACTTGCCGGGCTCGAAAACCAAAAAATTGATCAGTCTACCCAGGTAGTTGATGAGGGGGTGTTGAAAGTCGGGGAGTACCAGTTTGGCAACTGGTACTACCGCCAGTACGGAAGAGTAGAAGGTCCGATTGCACTGGAACGGGCAATTGCACGCAGTAACGATATTTACTTTTATAAAGTAGCCGAATGGGTGGGGCCGAGCGGATTGGCAGAGTTTGCCCGGATGTTCGGATTTGGTGACAGAACGGGGATTGAGCTGCCAGCTGAAGCGCGGGGAGTAGTTCCAGACCCGGAATGGAAAGAGAAAGTCAAAGGAGAGCAGTGGTTTTTGGGAAATACCTACCACTTTGGTATTGGACAGGGAGACGTGCTGACTACACCAATCCAAGTGGCACAGATGAGTCAGGCGCTGGCAAATGGGGGAGCAGTCTGTCCTTTATCAGTTCTGGCAGGAGACACCACGAACGGCAATATCCAAACAGGAAATACTTCTCAATGCCATCAAGTTGGCATTCCCATCGAACACTGGAAGTTAGTGCTCAATGGCATGATGGGAGCGTGTTCTGAGGGAGGGACTGCTTTCCCATTTTTCAGCTACAACACGGGCAAGTACGACCCGCAAAAAGCCGCGGACCTCAACTTTGCCAATGGCGCTGTGGCCTGTAAAACCGGAACTGCTGAGTTCGGGGCCGCGGATGAGAAGGGTCACCGCCGAACACATGCCTGGTTTACAGCGCTGTTGACGCTGCCACAAGCTGAAGGACAGGCAGGCGCAGTTGCCAGCCCAAGCGCCGAAGCTAGCTCCAGTGCAGATGTTGCGGGAACGGCAGAGTTATCGGAATCGATGTCAGCAACGATCCCTCCATCCAAGATTAAGGCTGTCTCAGAGATGAGTGACGAAGAGCTTCATCAGCTCTGGAAAGAAAAGATACAGAAGTTTGGTTTTCCTGCAAAAATTACCGTGACTGTGCTCGTAGAGAGTGATGAAAAGGTTCCTTTCCGTGAGGGTTCTGCCGATGCAGGTCCGATCGTCAGAAAGATTGTTGACTGGTTAGCAAGTCCCTGAGTCGTTTTTCTGTCTGAGGTTCATCTAAATCGCTTTCATGGAATTTTGCGCGAAAAACATACGCTTCGTGTAAGGTCTGTGAGATATCTTCTTGCCATGAGATATACAAGGAAGATTGAGCTGCCAAGAGAAGAGAAGCTAAAAGGAATGGCTGCGCTGCTGGCGGTGCCGGGTTTCGGACGCGCGACAGTCCGCGAGTTGATAAAAGTCTGGGAACGTAAAGGATTTACTGTCGCTGAGGCATGGTCTCAGCAGACACGTTGGAAGTATCGAGGCTTTGAGTTATCGGAGCAGCAACAGGTAGCTCTCAATGAGTTCCGCCAAACGTGGACAGTTGAAGGATACTGGCAGCATCTTCATCAAGGAGGTGTAGAGGTCTTACCTCATTGGCAGTTTCCCGAGCTTCTTCAGCAGATTACTGATCCACCACTTTTGCTATTTCTCAAAGGAAACATAGGGTGTCTGCGACCCACACATATTGCAGTAGTGGGCAGCCGAACACCCACTCGGTATGGTCAATGGGCCACTCAACGCATTGTTAGTCAGTTGTTAGAAAAGGATGTCTCGATCGTGTCAGGTTTTATGGTGGGAATCGACTATCAATCCCATCAAGTTGCTGTCCAGGTGGGCGGAAGGTCGGTGGGAGTGCTGGGTTTTGGCTGGGGAAAAATGTACCCGCGGCACTTATCCCGAGCTGCAGAGGAGTTTCTGGCAGCTGGAAATTTGTTTGTGACGGAGTATCCACCTGGTTTTCCACCCAGTCCTGGCCAGTTTCCGGCCAGAAACAGAATTGTGGCTGGTTTGGCTGCGGCGACGCTGGTGGTCGAGGCTCGAGAAAAGAGTGGCAGCTTGATCACAGCCCAATGCGCGTTGGAAGCAGGCAGAGTAGTCGGAGCAGTTCCCGGTCCAATTGATAGTGTGTATAGTCAAGGTACGCATTTTTTGTTAAGGCAGGGCGCCTTGCTTGTCGAGAGTGGACGGGATGTACTTGAGGAACTGAAGCTGTGATATTATGCCCTGTACGCAATTTCGACGAATTTGAGTTATGAAACTTGTCTTAGTAGAGTCACCAACCAAAGCTCGAAAGCTGAGTGGGTACCTCGATAAACAGTACGTTGTTCGGGCCTCAGTCGGACATATTCGGGATTTACCCAAGTCAAAGCTGGGTGTTGATGTGGCGCGCGGATTTGAGCCGGAGTACTTGATTCCCAAGGACAAGCAAAAGGTCGTCAAGGAGCTGCAGCAACTGGCCAAAAGCGCTGAGATCGTCATTCTGGCTACTGACCCTGACCGTGAAGGTGAAGCGATTGGCTGGCACTTGCAACAGGTCTTGGGTCCAAAAGTGGAAAAGGACACGCCTTTTGTCCGTTCCACCTTCCACGAGATTACTAAACAGGCTGTTCTTGACGCCATTTCTCATCCGGAACAGCTCAACATGAACTTGGTAGATGCGCAGCAAGCTCGTAGAGTGCTGGACCGCTTGGTCGGTTACTCAGTTTCGCCGGTACTCTGGAAGAAGATCCGCTATGGTCTGTCTGCCGGACGAGTTCAGTCAGTAGCACTTCGTCTGATCGTAGAGCGTGAACGAGAGATTGAGGCGTTTGTTCCGGAAGAGTACTGGGAACTGGATGTGCTGCTCGATACTGCCGTAGGGAATAGTGGAAAAGTAGACCAGGAATGGAAGAGCGGCAAGCCAGAGGATACCCCTGCGGGAATGCTCGTGGCTCGATTGGTCAAGCTGGATGGCAAAGAGTACAAGCCGACGAATGCCCAGGATGTCTTACCAGTAGTGGGTGTACTTCCCGGCGCAGCGTATGAAGTAGTTTCAATCGAGAACAAAGAGCGTCGTCGCTCCGCTCCGCCGCCATTCAGCACCTCCACCCTTCAACAGCAAGCCGCTACCAGACTTGGGTACACTTCCAAGAACACCATGCGCCTGGCCCAACAGCTCTACGAAGAAGGTCTGATTACGTATCATCGTACCGACTCTCTCAATATTGCTGGTCAGGCTATTCAAGCAGCCCGTGGTTACCTCGAGCATGTCTATGGCGCCCAGTATGTCCCGGCCAAGCCGAACTACTACTCCAACAAGTCCAAGAATGCCCAAGAAGCACACGAAGCGATTCGTCCGACTGACGTTCAGCTCAGTCCGGAACGGATGCGGAGCATGCACGTTGGTAAACTGACCGAACAACATGCAAGGCTTTATGAGTTGATCTGGCGTCGTTTCCTAGCGAGTCAGATGCCGCCAGCTGTTTACGACCAGACGACCGCGATGATCTCATTTGCCGCAGCCGATCAGTCGCATACCGGTCAGCTGAAAGTGACGGGTTCTGTTCTGAAGTTTGATGGCTGGATGAAGCTTTTCCCCAATCAGGGGGACGTGATTTTGCCGCCTTTAACAGAGAAGCAACCCTTGGAGTATCGTGACCACTTGGATGCACAGAAGTTTACCCAACCGCCGCCACGCTATAACGATGCCTCACTGATTAAGACGCTTGAACAAGAAGGAATTGGCCGTCCGAGTACCTACGCTTCGATCATCTCGGTGATTGAGGATCGAGGCTACGTCGAGCGCAAAGAGAAGAAGTTCTTCCCAACGCCGATCGGAATGGCTGTCAGCGACTTTCTGCTGGCCCACTTCCAGAAAATCGTAGACTACAAGTTCACAGCCAATATGGAAGACGATCTGGACGCGATCTCGCGGGGTGAAAAAGAGTGGCGCAAGATTATCGCTGAGTTCTATGGACCGCTTGAGAAAACAGTGGGCGAAGTTGTCGAAAATGCCGACCGTGCCCAGATTCCCGTCGAAAAAACCGGCGAGCCCTGTCCGAAGTGTGGAGCCACGGAAGGTGGTGAGGTCGTAATCCGGACGGGTCGGTTTGGCAAGTTCAAAAGTTGCAGCAGGTTCCCGGCCTGTGACTACACGGAGAACATCGTCAACAAAGTAGAGGGTGTCATGTGTCCGCTTTGTCATGAGGGTGAAGTGCTGATTAAGCCCACTCGGTATGGTCGTGACTTCTATAGTTGCAGCCGTTACCCCAAGTGTGACTGGGCCAGTTGGCAGAAACCAAAGCCTGGCGACGTGATCACCAAAGAACAGTGGGAACAAGTCAAAGCGGAACGGGAAGAACGACGAAAAGCCAAGGAAGCGAACGGAAAGACGACCGGAAAAGCCGTCGCCCGTAAGCCCCGAGCCAAAAAAGCAACCAAGACAAAGAAAAAAGCTGCCCCGTCTAAAAAATCTTAGACACCACAATGACAGACACCTTGCAGCCGTTACGCATCGCCCTTTTTGGAGGTAGTTTTGATCCTCCACACGTTGCTCATCGAGATATTGCACTTTATCTTTTGCAAAACAGGATCGCTGATCTGGTTTGGTATGTGCCGGTCAAACATCATCCGTTCGGTAAAACAGTTCACTCCGACACTGTCAGAGTGGAGATGTTAACGCTGATGTTGGAGCAGATGAAGAGGGAACATCCCGAGTTGGCTGGTCAGTTACGCATCGAAACCCACGAACTTGAACAGAATCAGGTCAGTTACACGCTTGAAACCCTTCAAAGCTTACGTCAAAAGTACCCGCAGCATCACTTCCGCTGGGTTATCGGGACGGACAATCTAGCCAAGTTTGATCAGTGGAATGGTTACCCTCAGATCCTGCAAGAGTTTGGGGTGATCGTTTATCCCAGAGAAGGATCACTGGCTGAACCTCTACGGGAAGGAATGGAGTTCTTGGCAAATGCACCGAAAGTGACGGTCTCATCAACAGAAGTACGTGCTTTAGCAGCGTCCGGGAAAACACTCGAGGGACGACTCACTCCTGAAGTAGCAGGGTATATTCAGGCGCACGATCTGTATCACTAGCTGCAAAAGCTTTGCCGTCAAACGGTCACGATCCCTCCTTTGCAGCCTCAGGCACTGTGATATAAATAGCGCATGTCACTCAAGTTAGACTCTCCCGAACAAACTGCAAACACGATCGTCAAGTTTTTACAGCAGACCTTTCGGGAACAGAATAAAACCTGCGCTGTCATCGCCGTCTCAGGCGGAATTGACTCCGCGCTTTCGCTCGCGCTGCTCGCTCAAGCGCTCCCAGCCAACCAGATCACTACCTTATTTTTACCCTACGGTGACCAGTCCACTGACGATGCCGAACAGATGGCTGAGTTTCTGAATATCCCCAAAGAAAATCGCCGCAAGCTCAACATCCAGCCGATTGTCGACGCAGTCGAGACACAGCTAATCTTGGGTGACAAAGATCACCACCGCAAAGGCAATATCATGGCACGGGCGCGAATGATCCTGATCTACGACACTGCCAAAGAGCTGGATGCCCTCGTCTGTGGCACCGAAAACAAGTCTGAACACTTCTTGGGATACTACACGCGATTTGGAGATGCCGCATCCGATATTGAGCCGATAGCGCACCTTTACAAAACAAATGTCCGTCAGATGGCGGAGTACTTGGCATTCCCGCCCCAGTTTCTGGCCAAAGCACCCTCGGCCGGGTTATGGCACGATCAGACCGATGAGAGCGAGATGGGCTTTAGTTACGAAGTGGCTGATCAAGTGCTTTATCAGCTCGTCGACGAACACAAAGACCCTGAACAGATCACAGTGCCAGGCGTTACGACTGACACCGTCAAGGCTGTTATCCAACAAGTCAAAAATAATCGCTTTAAGTTCCACGTTCCATACGTGATGGAGTAGGAGGCGCGTATGGTTGATTCCCATAAGCCAGCCAAAGTGTTTCTTGATGCCCAAGAAGTCATACCGGTTGTTCAAAAATACCGAAAAGAATCCAAAACTATTGTGCTTACTCAAGGCGTCTTCGATCTCGTCCATATCGGTCATGCACGATACTGCGATGAAGCCAAGAAGTACGGTGATATCTTGATCGTTGGCGTCGATAGTGACGAAAAAGTTCGCCACCGTAAGGGTCCGGATCGGCCGATCGTTCCTCAAGAAGAACGGCTGGAGATGTTGACCTACTTGCGCTCTGTAGATGCGGTGGTGCTGAAAGAGCTGAACGCGCCTAAACTCAACTTGATCAAGTTGATCCAACCGGATGTGCTGGTGGTTACTCGGGATAACTACACGGATTTTTCAGAAGAGAAACGAAAAGCAATCGACACCTACTGCGGTCGGGTAGTGGTGCTTGACCCGATGGCCACCACCTCGACCAGTGCCAAGATCCGTCGGCTCCAGATTGGAGCTGCCAAAAAAATCGGCGACACCTTGAGCGCCAAGTTGGTGGGGACGATTGAAGAAGTCTTGAAAGAGCTCAAGGGTGAAACACCAGAGGAAGAAGCCAGTAAGCTGCTAGCCTCTAGAAAGAAGAAGAAATGAAGTTTGTGATTGCCTATGTGCCGGTGATCCAGCTGGGATACGTACGTTTCTTCGAGCAACACAAGGATGCGAATCGTTTCTTTGTCTTGGGGAGTGATGTGCTCTCGATGTTTGACTGGCTGCGCAAAGATCTGCGCGCCTTACCCCCAGAGGAAGCAGCGGAGGGACTGCGAACGATCCTGCGCTCCCAAAAAATCCCGGTCGATGTCGATATTTTAGATACCAAAAAGTTGCAAAAATTATTTAACCCGAAAAAGGATCGATTGATCGTTCCAGATGAAGAAATTATGCATATTTTGGCCGATCAATTTTGGAGCGATTTTGTCAAAAATGGTCACCTCGAGTTTTTTCCTGTTTTTCTGCGATACGATAAGCAAAAAACTACCCAGCAGAATGTCATCGAGAGTGACAAAAAAATGGCATTTTCCGATTTTTCGAGGAAAATGATGGCTGAAGCACAAAAAATCGCGACCCGAAGTGCTGATTGGTGGAGGCAGGTCGGAGCAGTCCTGATCAAAAATGATGCGGTAATTCTGAGTGCTTTTAACCAACACGTGCCAGATCAGTACCAAACTCTTTTCCAAGGAGATCCTCGAGGGAACTTTCATAAAGGAGTGAACATTGAGTTGACCACTGCATTTCACGCAGAAGCTGCGGTAATTGCTGAAGCTGCCCGTCAAGGTATCTCATTAGAGGGAACGGAGCTGTACGTGACGACTTTTCCATGCCCAAACTGCGCTAAGTTGATTGCTTACTCTGGAATCAAGAGGCTCTACTTTCAGGAAGGCTATGCCATGGTTGATGGGGAGAGCATCTTGAAGGAGAAGGGCGTCGAGATTGTGCACGTCGAGTAAGTTCCCGGACCCCCTAGAGCCTCCCCAACAGAAAATTACTATAATTACTCTGATTGTAGTAAAACCTTTTTTGCTATACTGACAGCAGAGAAAATCTAGGATGAGTTGATAGAGAAGTTTAAAAAAGACAAAAAAGATTGACAGAACAATCTAAAAAATGATATGATGAGACTGTTGAACAACACACCTCGTCGCGCGCGCTCGTCGCATTAATTCCTACAGGGTTTACATTGATTGAGTTGATGGTCGTCGTCGCCATTATTGGTATTCTGATGGCAGCAGGAATTGTGGCATTTTCTAATATTCAGAAGGCAGCGCGGGATGCCCGACGTAAGGCTGACGTGGATGCGATGGGTAAAGCAAAAGAGCAGTTCTTTGCTGAATCCGGTAGATATACGTTCCATGTAAATGGGAACGAATCCACCCAATCGTACAACAACGGCTATTGGTCACATCCTGTAACCTTAGCAAGCTTTGGAAATGCCTTTTCAGCTGGACTACCTGTTGATCCTATCAATAACGCCACATACCTGTATTACTACAATGCTTGTCATGGTACGACTTGTGGAGCAAATGGTGGGAGTCGATACTGTATATCAGCACGGCTTGAGAAGGGAAAAGGAAACTGTAATGGCGCAAGCAACTTTTCTTGCGCCTGGAGACCCCCTGGAACTGGTACACACTACTGTGTTCCCAGTCGACAGTAGCCTTTCGCTGCTTACCCCTTACCAATCTTAAACCTGACTGGCTTGAAGTTGGGGTGGTCAAGTGCGGGCACGATGAACTGAGCATGAATATGATTGACTGTCCCAGCCGAGTAATTGGTATCACCGAAGCGGATCGCCATCCCACCGCCAGGAACCTGATACTCTTTTTCCGCCCAGGCCAAAAGCTCAAATAGTTCCTTGCCGGCTTCCGGTGGGATCTCCGATAGCTTCTCAGCATGCTTCTTCAAGATAGCCAGCAAATGCAGCTTAGTGAACTCATACGGCCATTGGTTGGGCGTTAAGATCCAGTACTGGCCTTCCTTAATGATCTGTTGCTTATGATACTTACGCAAGTTGTCCAGGCAGAAGGGACACTGGCCATCCGCAATAATCTGCTGCATGACCTGGCGTTGATCGTCCTCGCGAGCGTTATCCATATCAACGAAAAGTTTGGTGTTTGGGGTGCTGTCTGACATATGTGTTCCTTTGCACCTGCCTAAATAGCTACAGGAATGTTCTTAATCCCCGGATGTGGGTTGTAGTCGCTCAGTTCAAAATCATCCTTCCGGAAGGCAAATAAATCTGTAGTCGGATTAGTCAGCCTCATCTTGGGCAGCGGACGTGGCTCGCGCTCGAGCATCGTTTTAACAGCGTCGACTTGATCGACATAGATATGAGCATCCGAGATGGTGTGGATGTACTCATAGGGCTCAACATCCAAGACCTGTGCCAGCATCATCGTTAAGGCTCCATACTGCACCATGTTAGATGGCACCCCAATCGGCACGTCACCGGAGCGCTGGAACATGTGGACAGTCAGTTTGTTATCGAGAACGCGGAAGTGCAGCCAGCCGTGGCAAGGAGCGACGACCACTTTTTGCGTTTTGCCTTTCCCACGAATAATGTACTGCGGTACCCAAGGGGTAATGAAGTGAGTCCGCAAGTGCGGCAGCTCTTTCATCTGCTCGATGATATTTTTGAACTGGTTATAGCCGCCACCGTCGACAGTCGGGAAGTCGTGGAAGGCAGCGCCGTATGAACCAGGACCCAAGTCTCCGGTTTCCAGTCCACGCTTGTGGCACTTGGCTTCAGTGCCCCAAGGCGCCCACCAGTAACAGCCATAAGACTCGAGTTCCTTGAGCGTCCGCGCGCCGTTGATAAAGCCGATGATCTCGGCGATGGCTTGTCTCCAGATGGTTACCTGGAGTCGCTCGCTTTCTTTGGGCGCCATGTTGCGCTCAGTGATCATCGGGAAACCTTCGGCTAATTTGAAGCGCATTGAACCGGGGGCCATCAAGGTAATGGCATCGGTTTCGAGTTGGGTGTTGGTACGTTCACCGTGATCCAGGATTTTCTG